>OKWJ01001269.1_pt1 | contig 19485 bp, 19 predicted proteins | sample 1607121 | NCBI WGS metagenome assembly OKWJ01 (sample SAMN04414080, study PRJEB24778) | human gut metagenome | material: faecal | host: Homo sapiens | reverse complement strand
TTAACAGGGGTCAAATTACTGTGAATTAAGGGGACTACTTTGAGTGGATTTTCCATACTAATAGTCAATAACATCCCTTTCCACGGCAACCAAACTATAACCCCTTACTGGCCGAACGGGTTAATAAATCCCAAACTAAGCTGGGAGGAAACCAAACAATTCGATGCGGGACTGGATTTGGAGTTTTTCGGTAACAGGCTGAGTTTAGAACTTGACTATTATTATCGATACACGGACAAGTTATTGGCACAAGTCACTCTGCCGGGAGATTATAATGCCTACACGGCCCAATGGCAAAATGCTTACGCGATCTCGAATCAAGGAATTGAACTACAAATCAAGGCAGACTTAATTCGATCGGAGAAACTGCACTGGGATTTCAGTTTTAATATCGCCCGTAACTGGAACCGATTTGAAAAAAGTAACAATGGCATGGACTTCACGAACTTGGCAAGCAAACATAATCTAAATATTATCGGGAAACCGCTGAATGGAATTTATGTCTATAACGACGAAGGGTACTATAATTCACAAGATGAAGTGCCACTTTACTATGTCAATGGCAGACGGAAATATTTATCGTCCTTGGGAAACCAGATTTACTCTCCCGGCGACCGACGGATACAGGATGTCGACGGAAACGGACAGGTTGCAACCATGGTACCGCTCTTGGAAGACCGGGTGTACGGGGGCTCTCCCCTCCCGCTTGCATTTGGAGGGATTGCCTCCACGCTCAAATGGAAAGGGATTGATGTAAACCTATTGTTCTCTTACAAGCTGGGAAGACACGTTTTGAATGCAGGAAGAGGTGCTTCGGTCGGTACTATCCTAAGAGCAAATACAGCAGAAATGATAGTCCCGATTCTAGCCGATCTTGACAAGGTTTCTTTCTGGCAGAAACCCGGTGACAATACCGACTTTCCGATCAACGAGCTGGAGAACGGGAAGAATAATTTCGCCACGAATTTGAAAAGTAACGTGGAGAAAATCAATTATTTGAAACTAAAAAGTATCTCGATCGGGTACATACTACCCGTATTCCCGAAGCAATCAAAACATTACGCCCGTGTATTCATGTCCGTGGAGAACGTGTTCACCATCACCAACTCTTCAAGTCCCGATCCGGAGTCTATCGACATCGTTACCGGGGTTGACTCGAACAACAACTACCCGTTGGCGACAAGATTCACACTAGGATTAACTTTAAATTTATAAGCACATGAAAAAACGAATCTATCTAATTTTGCTGTTGCTCCCGTTAGTGAGTTGCAATGATATGTTCAAGAATTTTTTGAATGAAGAACCCGAAACTCTCGTCACGAACACGAATTTCTGGAAAACGGAAAAAGACGTCGAGTCTGCCGTGTATGAACTTCACGTCATGTTCAGATCTTGGGGCGGATACGTTGAAACACGACTTTACCGGGACAGGGGCCTCCCGTTCGATTATCTCGGTTTGACCTGGAGAAACATCTCAGACAACGAATTACAGAAGGATATGGACATAACGAGGGCTCCAAGTTGGCATGGGGAATACCAAGCGATCGGGATGTGCAATTTCATTTTAGGCAACATTCATCGGGCGAAAATACCTGAAGAACGCATTAATTACTACAAAGGACAGGCGCTGACGATACGGGCTTACCTGTATTTCTATGTTTTACGCACGTGGGGCGATGCCGTGTTAATTACGGCTGAAGGTGATGTTGGGGAAAAAGCAGTAACCCCGTGGCGGGAAATCATGAAAGTCGTGATAGATGATCTCGTTGAAGCCACGAAATTATTACCCCCGGTGAACGAGATGAAAGATGCCAATAACACCCCGGTTACAAGCAAACAAATACCTTCAAGGGGAACGGCATTTGCCATTCTCGCCCATGCATACGCTTGGCTAGCCGGTTTCGGGGAAGAACCGGAATATTACCAGAAAGGCATTGATGCTGCCACCGAGGTTATCCAATCCGGTGACTACTCGCTAGTGAATAATCCTCATGAAATTTGCGAGATCGTGTTACCTGGTAACAGTCAAGAAGGCATTTTCGAGATAGATTTTCTGAACCCCGAAGCGGTCAATCGGTCCGGAAGCAGTTTACCGGGTGTCACTCAAAAATGGCCGGCAGATCCGAACGCCACCCCCTCGACAAGGAGAACCTTACTCCGCTTGAATAACGAGAGCGCCATGGCCATGTTCCCGGACAGGAATGACAAGAGGCGGGAAGAATATTTCTATAAGTTGGACTCCATGGCAGGGGTCAAGACCTCGATCACGCAAGGTGCCGCGTATATTTACAAATTCAGGAGACCACTGCTGCACACAAGTGGTAGCCAACTCGGTAAGCTCTTGGGATATGACCTGAATGAAATCCTGATTCGTCTCGCGGATATATACCTGCTCCGGGCTGAGATGAGAGCGAAATCCGGTGATACTCCGGGAGCGATAGCCGACTTGAACGTGATCAGGAAACGAGCTGGAGCAAAGGAATATACCCCGGATGAAAACTTGGAAGAAGCGATTGCACTAGAAAGAGACAAAGAATTATTTCTCGAAGGGATATGCACGAGATATTTTGATATTGTCCGTAACAGAACATTCCGTGAAAAACTCAGGGGTAAATTCAAAACCCTCTCCGACCAAGACGTGAAAGACGGGGCTTTATTCTTCCCAATCTCTTTTGACGCCTTTCAAAATAATACCAAAATGACACAAAATATTTACTGGAAAAGAAATGGATTCGCAATTTAAACCGTACAAGATGAAAACAATACTATTTATATGCATTACCGTCACCCTTCTCGCAAGCTGTGAAAAAGATTACCAGCATGACACCGGGCTGGCAGATGGTTATCACGATTGCTCGATGATGGACTACCTGAGAAGTGACCATAACAACTGGGATTCCATTGTCGTCGCCATTGAATACGCGGGATTAACCGGAATTTTCGAGGGGACAAATCCCGATTACAAGGAAATCACGTTTTTCGGCCCCACGAACATGAGTATCCGAAAATTTTTTCTCGAACAGACCGGAGAAAAAATCTACCAATCAATCCGGGAAATACCCGTGGAACTCGTCAGGAATATGATCCTCGCTTATCTGGTCGAAGGGAAAAAGATGAAAGAGTCTTTTGACTACGAAATAAAAGGAACACTCACGGGTGGAACGGATGTGTATTCCTTGAATAACGTCAAACTCCGGGTATATCGCACGCAATCCGAGTTTAACGGAATCCCCGACATTGGAGCGGAAGGGCTAAAAATTCATGCCGAAGTCAGCGGGCAGATGGCAAGCATTGCCTCGGCTGACATAGAGACAAATAACGGGGTGGTACATTCCCTGTCAAACAGGTTTACATGGGTTGAATTATAAAATGAATCGTATGAAATATATATGGATGATTATATTACTTGCCACCCTACTATATGGTGGATGTCAAGATGTAAAAGTTGGGTACTTGTTCACGCATAATGCAAAATACAATCCCGATTCAGTGGTATTCAAGGCAAATCTTGATGATGCCAATGACAACGATGCTCATAGGAAGAAATTCGAAATCCCGTGGCAAAGTCAATCTCTTGAAGGAGTACAAGGCACGAACCCGATCCGTTATTCGATTGAACGAATCGACTCGGATCATAACAGCCCGGAAATCCTAAACCAATTTACTTCGGTTCAGAAAGGCGTCATTCAGTTGCCATGGAATCATTCCGTTCCTCAAGGTAAGTATGCCATATCCTTACGAATCAGCAATGAAGGTTATAGTGTTGTGCTGGATTCTATGATTATGGTTATTATTAAATAGAAGGAGTTTACCAGAAGGGGTACTATTGTGTAAAAACGTTCTTTTGATGCAATAGTACTCCTTAATATAGACGATCTCTGCCCAAATAAGCAGGATTTACACACAAAGCCCACAACTATTCATCAAGCAAATCCGGACGCAAAGCCCTTGTCCGTTCTAATGCTTGTTGCTCCTGCCACTCGTCAATCAAGGCATGATTACCGGATAACAAGACTTCCGGAACCCGCCACCCGTTAAATTCAGCAGGACGCGTGTATACAGGCGGGGCTAACAAGTTATCTTGAAAAGAATCAGTCAAGGCAGAAGTTTCATCCCCCATGACTCCCGGCAACAGGCGTACAACGGCATCCGTCATGATGCAGGCAGGTAACTCACCGCCCGTCAACACGTAATCACCCACGGATATTTCCCTCGTAATCAGATGCTCACGTACCCGGTGGTCCACACCTTTGTAGTGTCCGCAAAGAATCATGATATTTTCTTTCAGCGACAATTCGTTCGCCGTCTTCTGGTTAAAAACAGGAGCATCCGGAGCCGTATAGATAATCTCGTCATAATGCCGCTGGGAAGTCAACTCGTTGATACAATCAAAAATAGGCTGAACTGCCATCACTAACCCGGCATCACCCCCGAAAGAATAATCGTCCACCTTCCGGTGTTTATCTTTCGACCAATCCCGAATGTTATGAATATGGATTTCCACGATTCCCTTTTCTTTCGCCCGTTTAATAATCGAGTGATTTAAAGGACTTTCCAGTAATTCCGGCACTACACTTAATATATCGATACGCATGACTAAACAATTGAAAGTTGAAAAATGAAAATTGAAAATGACTTTTCAAATCCGATACAAAGATAGTAATTTATTTATCTTTGCCTGTATATTTAAAAATGACGAAAATGGTTATTGAAAAAGGTGTACACGCAGATATTGATGAATTGGCACGACTATACGATAATTTAAATGATTTTCTGGACTCGGATATAAATCATCCCGGATGGATCAAAGGGGTATATCCCGTTCGGCAAATCGCAGAAACCGGGATTAACGAACAAAACCTTTACGTGGTAAGGCTGGAAGGACGGATTATCGGTTCAATCATTTTAAATCATCATTCGGAACCGGCATACAATAAGGCACTTTGGGGGATAGAATCGGATTACAGCAAAATATTCGTGATCCACACACTCGTGGTTCATCCCGATTTCCTAAAAGCGGGTGTAGGGAAAAAACTGATCTCTTTTGCCTGTGAGCTGGGAAAAGAGCTACACATGAAAGCTATCCGGCTCGATGCATACGAGAACAACATTCCCGCCATCAAGCTGTATGAAAAATTCGGTTTCGACTATATAGACACGGTTGATTTAGGCTTGGGAGACTACGGACTACACAGATTCCGCCTTTACGAAAAGATACTATAAAATAAGAGGTGTGGCAAAATGATTTTACCACACCCCCATTTTCAATTCTCCATTTTCAATTACTTCAAGTAATCCTCGAAATAATTCGTTACTTTCTGCATCAGATGAATCCGGTCTCGTCCCATCACGTTATGCTCTGCACACGGGTAAGGGAAGTAATCCACCTGCACGTTATTCTTGATACACTCCCGGATAAAGCTCAAACTCTGCTCCCAAACCACAACCGGGTCAACAGCACCCTGACAGATCAACAACTTACCTTTCAGATCTTTTGCCTTGGCGATTAAGCTAGTTTTAGCATATCCTTCCGGGTTCTCCTGCGGGGTATCCATGTAACGTTCCCCGTACATCACTTCATACCATTTCCAATCAATTACAGGACCTCCGGCTACGGCCACTTTATAAATATCGGGATAATTGGTAATCAACGAAATGGTCATGAAACCACCGTAACTCCAACCGTGAACCCCGATACGATTCGCATCTACCCACGGGAAAGATTTCAACCACTCGATTCCCTTCACCTGATCTTTCATTTCAACCTGTCCGCACTGACGGTGAATAATATCCTCGAAAGCCTTACCGCGGTTCGGCGTACCGTGATTATCGATCACGAATACCACGTAACCATGTTGAGCCATATACATTTCCCACATCCGCAAGGAAGCATTCCATGTATTGGTTACCAACTGTGAATGAGGTCCACCATACACGTAATGAATCACGGGATATTTCTTGTTTGGGTCAAAATCCATCGGTTTAATCAAACGATAGTATAAATCACTACCATCATCCGCCTTAATCTTACCCAACGTAATCTCCCCGAAATTATAATCCTTATTCGGATTCTCCACTTCCTGCAAACGACGTATAACCTTTCCGGCATTAGTCGTCAAATCCACGTTACGAGGTACTTTGATGCTACTATAATTATCAACGAAATAAGCACAATCACCACTCATCGTAATATTGTGCCACCCCTCTTCTGTTGTCAAGCGGCTTTTCTTCCCGCTTTTTACCTCTACCCGAAAAAGTTGTTTCTCCACCGGGGAGATTTCCGATGAAAGATAATACACATATTTCCCGGCAGGATCAACAGCCACGAATTCCACGTCCGCATCCACGTCTGTCAGACGACGAATTAATTTACCGTTCACATCGTGCAAGTAAAGATTCATGAAACCATCCCGGTTATTTGTAGAATAAATGAATTGTTTCGGGTTATTAGCCAAGAATACCAAACCGCTTTGCGGTTCCACGTAAGTATTGGACTTTTCCTCGAATAAAGTAGCGATCAATTTACCCGTTGACGCATCATATTTATTCAAACGCATATGATTTTGTCCCCGGTTAAGCACCTGAATATATACCATATCAGACTCTGGAGCCCAAGTAATTCCCGTCAAATATTGTTCGCGGCCGAAATCATTCGCATCCAGAAAAGTCGTCTTAGCAGAAGCTATATCATAAACCCCAAGACTCACCAACTCGGATTTCATTCCAGCCATTGGATACTTAATCTCTTTTAACTCGCCCGTACGAGTATTGATATCCAACAACGGGAAATTCGTTACTTGGCTCTCGTCTTTACGGTAAAATCCCAGTTTCTTTCCGTCCGGAGACCAAAAAATACCACCCGTAATTCCGAATTCATTCCGGCTAACCACCTGCCCGTTCACGATATTCTTATCCTCGTCCGCGGTAACGGTATAACTATTCCCACGCTCGTCCACGTAATACAAGTTATTATCAATCGTATACGCATACATATTACCCGCTTTAGAATAAGTCTCGTTAGCAGCCCCTTTCGGGAAAGTAAATTTCTGTTTCACCTGTTTCTTGGCAACGTCAATGTGGTAGATACTCCCTTGACGAGCTATCACCAGAGTGTTATCATCCAACCAAGAAAAATTAGGAAATCCTCTCAATTCGGCTCCCAAGATCCTGTTCAATTCCGCCACCGTGAGCAGTACACTCTTTTCACCTTTATCGACAGATTCACCCATCAAACCTTCCCGGTCCAGATAGGTCAACTGATTCTTGTCGCCTTGCCATTGAATATACTTGGACCGGGGATATAAATGATACCCAACCACGGCCTCTTCCATGGTTAAAACCTTCTTTTGCGCGCTTAAATCGAACATCATACTTAATCCGATTATTGCCAAAAACATCCTTTTCATGCTTTACTTTTAGCTGTTATTATTAATCTTCAATTGTAAATTCATCCCGATCTTCCAACACGGGGAACTTCACACGAAATTCCCGTAAAGCTTTCAAATCAATATCTACCTGTTTCACCTCGTCGGCAAAAGGTTCACAAGCAACCAATACATCCCCTTTAGGAGAAATAACTGCCGAATCACCGGAATAATTCAATCCTACCCCGTCTTCGCCCACTCGGTTCACCCCAATGACGTAACATTGATTCTCGATTGCCCTGGCCATTAATAAAATTTGCCACGGTTGCCTCCTTGCCTCCGGCCAGTTGGCCACGTACACGGCCAAGTCGTAACCACACGTGTTACGACTCCACACGGGAAAACGTAAATCATAACAAATGAACGGTGCGATCCTTACTCCCTGGTAATCAAACACCAATAACTCATTCCCTGCCGTAAAATGCTCTTTTTCCTCTCCCATCGTGAACAAATGCTTCTTGTCATAATGCAAGATTTTACCATCCGGAAAGGCCACCAGCAAACGGTTGTAGTAATGCTCGTCTTCGAAATAAACGGTCGATCCCATGATCAACGCATCTTTTTCCCTTGCCCATTCCTGCATACACTGGTAAACAGCCTCGTAAAAAGGTGCTACCCGTTCTTTCCCCTTCATGGTAAATCCCGACGCAAACATCTCGGGTAAAACGATTATGTTTGCTCCTTCTATCGCTGCTATCCGCTTGTTAAAAAGTTTCAAGTTCACCGGTACATTCTCCCATTCCAAATGCGCCTGTACGATCGCAACATTCATATATACTATTATTTATTATACAATAATGATTTCTGTTAATCGCCCGCAGAAAAGTTTTCCGGGTGACGCGGGTTCGCATCCTTGTATGTTGACATGATATATTTCAAATCCGCATCCGGATCACCCGTCGGTTCAAAGCGGGGGCCCCACGTGCAATATTTATCCTTGTAATCAATACGTCCCAAATACACCGGCACCCCGGCCTCCTTAGCTATCACCAGAAATCCCTTTTTCCATTTCTTCCGTTTTTTCCGGCTCCCCTCCGGGGTTATAGTCAAATACATAACATCCCTTTTTTTGAATTCCTCCACCATTCTCTCCACTATATGATTCTCCTTATTTCCCCGATCCACAGGAATCACGTTCAACGCTTTCAAAATCGGTCCCAACGGAAAAAAGAAAAACTCCTTTTTCATTAAAATATAAGTAGGAACTCCTTGACTTATAAAAGTCAACTTCCCCCAGATAAAATCCATAATGGAAGTATGCGGTACGGATATGACTACCGCTTTTTTATCCGCAGGCAAGCCGCCCTTGAGTTTCCATCCGAATATCTTCAATATCAGCCGTGCAATATGTTTCATAACCATTCTGTTTTCTGAAATCCCGTCAAAGTTAGTGTTTTTTGAGGAAAGATAAAATTATTGATAAAACTTCGGTAAACTATTGGTTCGTACAAAAACAATTATTACTTTTGCCGAGCGAAAATTTAACCTCAGGGGTACAACAAGTGGAAGAATCCCACCCCACGGTATTAACTTAATAATGAAATAGAACAATGTACGCAATTGTAGAAATCGCAGGACAACAATTTAAAGTTGAAAAAGACCGTAAAGTCTATGTTCACAGACTGACTGCAGAAGAAGGCGCTCAAGTTGAATTCGACAAGGTGCTTTTAGTAGACAACGAAGGTGACATCAAAATCGGAACTCCGGTTGTAGAAGGAGCTAAAGTTACGGCAAAGGTATTATCTCACGTGAAAGCTGACAAAGTAATAGTTTTCAAGAAAAAGAGAAGAAAAGGATATTGTAAGAAAAACGGTCATCGTCAATGTATGACCCAGATTCAAATCGAAGCTATCAACGCTTAATTTATTTTGTAACTTCTAAAATTTAAAACGATATGGCACACAAGAAAGGAGTCGGTAGCTCTAAGAACGGTCGTGAATCAGAAAGTAAACGATTAGGAGTAAAGGTATTCGGCGGACAATTTGCTAAAGCAGGTAATATCATCGTTCGTCAAAGAGGAACAGTACACAACCCGGGATTAAACGTGGGTATCGGTAGAGATCATACCTTATTCGCATTGATCGACGGAAAAGTTGTTTTCAGAAAAAAACAAGACAACAAATCTTACGTTTCTATTGAGGCTATCGCTGAATAAGTAGAAAAATAAACATATTTAAGCTCCTGTCCTTACAAAGTACAGGAGTTTTTTTTATTTTTACGCCTCGAAACAAGAACATCCGTGTTCCCGTTTCGATGATTTAAAATTAAAATCTAAAATTTAAAATTACCAGAGATGCTAAACCTTAAATTTATTCAGGAAAACAAAGACACGGTCATTCGGAAATTAGCCGTTAAGAACTTTGATGCCAAGGAATTAGTTGAGAAGATTATCGCTCTCGACAACGAGAGAAAGAATTTACAAAAAGAATCGGATAACAAGCAATCCGAAATGAATAGCATCTCCAAGCAAATCGGTTCCTTGATGAAAGAAGGAAAAAAAGAGGAAGCCGAGCAAGCAAGGGCTAATACAACCCGTCTGAAAGAAGAGATTGCAGCCTTGACTGCCCAACATAATAGCACCCAGAACGAGTTGAACTCACTCATCGTTCGTTTACCGAATTTACCACATGACTCCGTACCTCCCGGAAAGAGTGATGCGGACAACGTAATCGTGAAAATCAGTGATAACGTGCCTGCCCATGAAGAAGGACAACTTCCCCACTGGGACCTGGCGAAAAAGTATCAGTTGATTGATTTCGAGGTTGGTGTGAAGATCACGGGTGCCGGATTCCCCGTCTACAAAGGCATGGGAGCCCGTTTACAAAGAGCCTTAATCTACTTCTTCTTGGAAGAAAACACCAAAGCGGGCTATCAAGAAGTGCAGCCCCCGCTTGTCGTTAATGAAGATTCAGGCTTCGGTACCGGTCAGTTACCCGATAAAGACGGACAGATGTATTACGTGAACGAGGACAAACTATATCTTATCCCCACGGCAGAAGTGCCTGTAACCAACCTTTACCGGGATATGATCGTGGATGCCGACCAGTTACCGATCAAGAACACGGCTTACTCCGCCTGTTTCCGCCGGGAAGCCGGATCATACGGAAAAGACGTACGCGGGTTGAACCGCCTGCACCAGTTCGATAAAGTAGAGATCGTGCAGATCACCCGTCCGGAAATGTCTTACGAGGCTCTTGACGGCATGGTGAAACACGTGGAAGGACTGTTAATCAAGTTAGGATTACCTTATCGTATCGTACGTCTATGCGGTGGTGATTTGAGTTTCACCTCTGCCCTAACCTTCGATTTTGAAGTGTATTCAAAAGCACAGGATCGTTGGCTGGAAGTCAGCTCTGTTTCCAATTTCGAAGAATATCAAGCAAACCGTCTGAAACTACGTTTCCGGGATAAAGGAGACAAGAAAACGACCATGGTACACACGCTAAACGGTAGCGCCCTGGCATTACCGAGAATCGTGGCCTCCTTGCTGGAGAACAACCAGACTCCGGAAGGTATCCGGGTTCCGGATGTACTCCGCGGGTTTATGGGTACCGACTATATAAGATAAAAACTGAAAACTAAAAGATAAAAGTTAATCCTTCATGGATCTTTTATCTTTTAGTTTTTAACTTTATCTCTTATCTTTTAGTTTTTATCTTTTAGCTTAATATGCGCTTTATATACAACACGACATTCAGTATTGACGAAAACATTGCAGAGGAATTCATCCAAGTTATCCGGGGTGGTTACATCGCTTATCTCAAAGGCAAAAACCTTTGTAATGATATACTATTTACCCGTGTCATGATTCGTGAAGGAGAAGGCCTGTCCCTATCTCTACAACTCATATTCCCTTCTGCCGAAGAATACACTATCTTTATAGAAAACTACAAGGACAAATTATTACATATGCTGGTAGATGTATTCGGTGAGGATCTTTTATATTTCAGTACCACTCTTGAAGAAATTGGATAAATCGAGATTCTGACAGATTTTCGCTATATTTGTAATCTAAAACTGATAGATGGAAAAACTAATCATGGGGATAGACCCCGGTACAAACTTCATGGGATATGCAATTCTTAAAACAACCGGAAAGAATTGCAAACCGGAACTTGTTGTGTCGGGAGTCGTTGACATGAAAAAAATGAGTGATCCGTATCTCAAACTGCAAAGAGTATTTCAACGTACGCTGCAAGTTATTGATTCTTACCATCCGGACGAATTGGCCATCGAATCACAATTCTACGGTAAGAACATCCAGTCCATGCTGAAACTCGGACGAGCACAGGGTGTAGCCATCGCTGCCGCTCTACAACGGAATATCCCCATTTTCGAATATGCCCCGAAGAAAATTAAAATGAGCATCACGGGAACTGGAGAGGCTTCCAAAGAGCAGATCGCCCTTCTGCTAGGCAAATTCATGACGATACCGACTACTATTTCCACCTTGGATGAAACGGATGCCATTGCCATCGCCTATTGTCACCACCTACAAGGTAACTTACCCACCACGGGAAACCCAAAATGCAAGGATTGGGGTGACTTCATCAAACAGAATCCGGATAAGATTTTGTGAAACCATGAATTGTTTAACAAAGTTAACAGATTACAGGTTAGTCATAACTTGTAACTTTTGCAACCTGTAACAAATCGGGCCATAGCTCTCGCTACGGCCCGATTTAAAATGCAAAGTCAAACAATTTTAATCAACAATATCCAAATAAATACTTTCTTGAGCATAAGGATAAAATTCTTTATCAGTACTTGCCCTCTCTTTCAATTGCGGGTCAAGTTGTATAGCCTTCTGTAAAGCAACAGCCATTGCCTGTACATCTTTTACTCTTGCTGCAGTCACGGCCATCATGTAATACTCGTACCCTTCCGTCAGATTCAACTTCTTCAATGTCTCCAAAGCGGCACGATTATCATTAGCCATCAACTGAGCGTAAGCCAGATTCACATTCGGCATCGCTTTCAAATAAGGAATAGCCTTACTGTACTCTTTATCTTTCAATAACAACATTCCCAAATTATACTTCGCCTCATTCTTTATAGAAGCTTTCGTATACATATCTTTAGCCTGAGTATTATTCCCTTCATTTTGATAAACAATACCAAGATTATTCAGCACTTCCGGTTTTTGATTAATTACAGCTGCCGATTCCAATAACTTTTTAGCTTTCCTGTAATCCTTGTTACGGATAGCAATGACAGCCAAATCATTCAACAAATTTACATCCGTACGAGCTGACAAAACTGAAGTCTCTTGTAATTGAGGTACGTAATAAGTCGTCACCTGATCCTCCATCTGCATCACTTCAGGCACGGTATAGAAAATATAAAAATCAGCTCGCCGCAATGTCGGAAGAATCACATCTTTCAATTCCGGTACAGTCTTAATATATGATTCTAAAACAGCCCCCCGTTTCTGTAAATTCGGGGCATTCTGCAAATCTTTCACGATTTGTGCCTTATTCTTCAAGTTGGAATCATTCAATAACATATACAGACCTTCCCAATTCTCGCTCACCGTGTTGGAAACGATAAATTTAGTATCTTTTGCCATCGGCGTGTTAGCCAACCCCAAATCTTTCATGAAATAAGCCTTGGCCGTATTGAAACGATTCGTGGTTAAATTCTTGTTTAATCTTTCCGGTCCTTCCGGGGAGCTGGAAACATACATTAACATATTGGTAATCTTGGCATTTTTGTCTGCCAGAATTTTCTTCATTTCTTGGGCAGCCTGTGCCATGACAGACGATTTTTTCTGCGCATCTGTAATCACTGATTTAGATAACGGGAATAACACGTACCCGCTAATGATTCCCACACCTGTTGCCGGAACATCTTTCACAAAAGTTTCGGTAAACAAAGGAATTGCATCCGGATTGTTCGGTAGAGAATACATATATGTTTTCCATTCCTTCACCCCATTCGTATTTAATATAGCCGGAGTAAACGCAACAGTTTTATTCCCCATGATCGCCTCTATATCAGCGATTAGTACCCCTTTTTGCATACCATCACGATAAGGGAATGATAAATTATAAGTTCCCAGCGTGTTTCCTTTGTATTCCACCACCGGGTAATTGGTTCCCTTCACCTTCTCCCCTTGGAAATAAAGCGGTTCCATCGCTTCTTCCCCACCGGGATATTGCATTTTAGGAGTCACTTTCAAAATTAACTTTTTATAAAACTGCCTGGGTGCAAAAGCAATATTATAATTAAAATTCACAACCCCATCCACCGCAGTCAACTGCTGAGGAGAAACTTTCCCCACAATTGCCGTTTCGATGGCCTCTCTCTCCAACTTCTTCATGGTATTACACCCCACCATCAAGAAAGAGAGCATCAAAATAACTCCACTCGTTATCAAAGATAATTTTCTCATAGTTCTCTTTTTTTGCGTTTAACTTATTCTATCCATTAAAAATGTTCATATTTTTCAATTCATATCCTCTCTAACGAATTTTATTGAATAAGGTTTTTTATCTTTGTCAAAAGTTTTGAAACAAGGAGATTCAATTCACATTTATTATGGAAGAAACTGTTAAACCGATATATATCGAACAACTTTTCAAAAGTAAGAATCCGAAGTTAGCCCGCTGGATTCCGAAATTCGTTTATTCATTTTTAAAACGTGTGATCTGCCAAGACCAGATCAACGACTTCATCTCTAAATACGGAGACCAAAAAGGCTTGGATTTTGCCGAAGGTATCTTGGAATATCTTGATATTTCTTACATCATCGAAGGCAAAGAGAATTTACCTACCCCCGACGGACGCTATATTTTTGCCGCAAATCACGCTCTCGGGGGGCCGGATGGTATCATTCTGATCTCCTTCTTGGGGAAAATATATAAAAAGCTTAAATTCCCGGTAAACGATTTACTGATGAATCTCAAAAATCTGAATAATATTTTTTTACCAGTTAACAAACACGGAGCCTTAGCCAAAGAAGCCGCAGTAGACCTAGAAAACGCCTTTGCCTCCGATGCTCAGGTCATCACCTTCCCTGCCGGAATGGTAAGTCGTAAAGTTAAAGGCGTGGTTAAAGATTTGGAATGGCAAAAAAGTTTCGTAGTTAAAGCTGTTAAATACCAACGGGACATTATTCCGATACGAGTAAAAGCAGAAAATTCAAAATTCTTTTATAATTTAGCAAACTTTCGTACCAAAATAGGGCTAAAGGTTAATCTGGAAATGATGTATCTCCCCAAGGAAACATTCAACAAGAAAGGTTCAACTTTTACTCTTATCATCGGGAAACCCATTAAATGGGAAACCCTAGATAAAAGTAAAACACCGAAAGAATGGGCGGAAGAGATAAAGAATATTGTCTACCAATTATAGATCTACATAAACTATGCAACCAGTCATCTATCCTGTAAACAAAGCAAAATTATTAGCAGAACTGACAGAAGAAAGATTCATTCGTAAAACCAATAAAGGGGGAAACGAGATTTACTCGTTTAATGCTTTCAACAGTCCCAACCTGATGAAAGAGGTGGGAAGATTACGGGAATTAACCTTCAGAACTGCCGGGGGCGGTACAGGAAAAGAGGTAGACATTGATCCATTTGATGTTGACGAGCAGGTTCCCTACCAGCAATTAATCGTATGGGACCCGAAAGAGCAGGAAATCCTAGGAGGGTACCGGTATATTTTATGTGACAACCTTCCTTTAAACCAAGAGGGAGAACCCAACTTGGCCACGACTGAATTATTCCGTTTCTCCGAAGCCTTCAAAAAGCAATATCTCACTAAAATGATCGAATTGGGTCGTTCTTTCGTACAACCTTTGTACCAATCTACAAAAATGGGACGCAAATCCCTGTTCGCGTTGGATAACTTGTGGGACGGCCTAGGCGCTCTTACCGTGGAGAATCCGGGTATGGAATACTTCTTCGGGAAAGTAACCATGTACACCAGTTTCAATATAGAGGCGCGTGACATGATCTTATTCTTTATGCGGAAATATTTTAAGGATACGGAAAGACTTGTCGAGCCGATTACTCCATTGGAAATTCATATTGATGACAATAAACTCGGGAGAATACTCTGCGGAAATAATTATGACGAGGATTATCGAATCCTTTCTCGTTACGTTCGGGAACATGGAGAAAATATCCCTCCCTTAGTAAATGCCTACATGAGCCTGTCACCTTCCATGAAATCCTTTGGGACTGCCATAAACCCGGGCTTTGGTGGTGTGGAAGAAACAGCCATTCTGATCAAGATTGCAGATGTATACGAAACCAAGAAAGCCCGTCACATCTCGACCTATATACCTCGAATACTTCGGTTAAGAAAATTTTGATCAGACAGTCACGAAAATCAGACTGATTCCGATGGCAAAATAGACCAACGATTCGATGATATGCATGATCAACGAAAATCGAGCATTTTGCATCAACCGACGTGACAACCGGTCTGCCAGCAAGGCTACCAACGAGAATATAACAATGCCCTGCGCCATAAAAAGCAATCCCAGTATCAGTAACTCTCCTGCCGGGTTCTCCGTGGCAGGACTTACAAACTGGGGAAAGAATGCAATAAAGAACAACAGCACCTTCGGATTCAGTATATTCATCAGAATCCCCTTGCGGTACAATTTATATTCTACCCCGGTAGCACTCGGCAAAGCCAATGAATTTTCCTTCCGGTGGATATAGGATTTCACTCCCAAATAAATCAAGTAAGCCGCCCCCATGTATTTCAATACGCTGAATGCCACCGGAGAATTATATAAAATCAAAGAAAGTCCCAGACTCACAGCCGCCGTGTGAGCGATTAACCCCGTACACAACCCGCAAGCAAAAATAATTCCCGCTTTCTTTCCCCGGGTAATACTTTGCGTGATCACGAATAAAATATCCGGCCCCGGCATCAAAGTCAATAAAATGGCCGCACTTAAAAAACCCAGTATATTCACTTGAAAAAACTAAAAGTTGAAAACTAAAAGATAAAAGTTTAGCCCAAAAGATAAAAGCTAACAGTCCTAAATCATTGAACTTTTAGCTTTTATCTTTTAGTTTTTATCTTTACAGCAAGTTACTTGCCACTTCTGCCAGGTAACTTCTCTCTCCCTTCTCCAAATGCACGTGGGCAAAAATATCCTGCCCCTGCATACGATCAAACAAATGCGATAAACCATTCGATTGTCTATCCAAGTAAGGAGAGTCTATCTGGTCAATATCTCCCGTGAATACCATCTTCACGCCCTCTCCCGCACGAGTAATAATCGTCTTTACTTCATGTGGCGTAAGATTCTGCGCTTCATCCACAATGAAAAAAACATTTGACAAACTCCGCCCCCTGATATAGGCCAGTGCCGAGATCACCAGACGTTCATCTTTCAACATATCCTCTATCAACCGGTTTTCCTGGCTATGCATATTATAACGATGCTTGATCACGGCCAGATTATCAAACAAAGGCTGCATATACGGGCTAACCTTCTCGTTCACATCCCCCGGCAAATACCCCAAATCCTTGTTTGACAAGGCCACGATCGGACGTGCCAGGTAAATTTGCTCGAATGCCTTGTTTTGTTGCAAAGCTGCCGCCAAAGCCAATAACGTCTTTCCCGTACCGGCCTTACCGCTCAATGCTACCAACGAGATATTCGGATTCATCAAGGCATCCAGAGCAAACGCCTGCTCCGAATTCTTCGGGTAAATGCCAAAAGTATTTAGCTTCTCCACTTTCCGCACCACTTTCCGGAAGGGATCATAACAAGCCAATACCGAATTACTACCATTCTTCAATATATAGTAATTATTTCCTTTAATTTCTTCCTTCGGGAAAAACGTCTCTACCGGAATTCCTGCCTCCCCGCTCTCATAAAGCTTTGCAATCAACTCTTGAGAGAAATCCTCTTTTGTTTCTATACACTTGTTTAACGACACTTCCAAATCCTTCACCTGATCGGTCTTGTAGTCCTCTGCCAAAATCCCCAGAGACCTCGCTTTCATCCTCAAATTCATATCTTTCGACACCAAAACAACCTTTTCTCCTTCTCTCTTCTCTGTTATATATTCAGCAATAGCCAATATCCGATGATCGGGAATATCCTCGCCAAAAGAATCATTCATTTTGGGAGAGAAAGGCACTCCTGTCTGGATAAACAAACGCCCTCTTCCCTTACCTAACGGCGCTCCTTTTAGAAAAAAATCTGATCCGGAAATCTGATCCAATTCCCGGACAAACTCACGAGCATGGTAATTAATCTGGTCATTCCCGCGTTTAAACTTATCTAACTCCTCCAATACCGTGATTGGAATAACAATATCATTATCCTCAAAATTATAGATAGATCTGTAATCGTGTAAAATCACATTCGTATCTAATACAAATGTTTTCTTATTTTTAGTTTTAGTCATAATGTAATTTTTAAAACAATGACAAGTTACAAAATATAATAACAAAAAAAGCGGCATATGCCGCTTTTTTTAATGTATAAACCGAAACATCCTGTTCCAACGTATCTTACCTAGGAAGGATTTATCCTTATCCAGAGAAAGCCAAATAAAATAAGCTTTCCCGACAATATGATCTTCAGGAACAAATCCCCAGTAACGGGAGTCAGCCGAATTGTGACGGTTATCCCCCATCATCCAGTAGTAATCCATCTTGAAAGTATATTTATCTGCCGGGGCACCGTTAATATATATAACGGAATCCTTTACCTCCAGTTTATTCTCCTCGTATGCCCCGATAATACGGTCATAAAGCGGTAAGTTCTCTAACGTCAGGTCAATAGTTTCCCCTTTCTTCGGGATCGGTAACGGTCCGAAATTATCACGGGTCCACGGATAATTCGGACTATACGGGAATATTTGTCCATCATCCTCCTGATGATTCACCGACAGAACGTTCGGCATTTTCTTAATTTTCTCCACCATTTCAACCATCAGAGGCAACACGTAATGATTATTTCCCATATAACCACCATTAATATCTTCCATGGAAATCCCCATCTCTTGCAATTTTACCTTATTAAAAGGAGCATTCACGATAATATCATAATTATATTGCATCTTATCTTTATCCTCCAACTTCTTCCCGTTCACGTAAAGTACGGCATCCTTCATTTCCAAAACATCCCCTGGGATCCCAACGCATCGCTTGATGTAATTCTCCCGCTTATCTACTGGGCGGGCAATAATCTCGTTCTCCCGCCAAATCTGTTTACGAGCGATAGACCAAGCCTCCTCTGGGGTTACACTCAATCCCTTCTCTTGTGCCACGTACCGAATAGCAGCCTCCTGTCCCCTAATTTGCGAATAGTAATCCGGGTTTTCTCTTCCGACGACTACCGTATCCCCCGCCGGGAAGTTAAACACGACAATATCTTCACGTTTAATCTCTCCCAACCCGGCAATCCGTTTGTAAGGCCATTGAATCAAGTCAGAATAAGCTTTCGTTGACTGGGTGAAAGGCAAGGTATGATGAGTAAACGGTACAGACAACGGGGTATTAGGTAATTTCGGTCCATAAGCTACCTTGCTCACGAAAAGATAATCCCCGACCAGCATGGACTTCTCCATAGAGGAAGTCGGGATCGTGTACGCCTCGAAGAAAAACATACGAATCAATGTAGCCGCAATAATAGCGAAGATCAAAGCATCGATCCACTCCACTGTCTTGGTCTGTTTTTCCACTCCTTTCTTCTTCCAGAAAGCCCAATGCACCTTCTTCGTGATATAAATATCAAACAGAACAAGCACACCTAATAACAACCACCAGCTCCCGATCCATAACGTCCACAGCAGGTACACGAAAAGAACACACCCTAATTTAAACCATTTATTTGTCAATATCTTACTCATATATTTCTTGATTTATGATTTTAGATTTTAGATTCTCACCACACAAGGCTAACACTTCTTTCATTCTAAATTCTAAACTTTAAACTAAATTCAACTTTTATCTTTTAGTTTTTATCTTTTATCTTAATCAGGTCTTCCATTCCAAAAACACCTTTTTTCCCCATCAGGAATTCAGCCGCCATCACGGCTCCTTGGGCAAAACCATCCCGGGAATAAGCGGAATG
>OKWJ01001267.1_pt1 | contig 19510 bp, 10 predicted proteins | sample 1607121 | NCBI WGS metagenome assembly OKWJ01 (sample SAMN04414080, study PRJEB24778) | human gut metagenome | material: faecal | host: Homo sapiens | reverse complement strand
GTGGTCGTGGGTGACGGCGCATTACGGAAAAATCCTTGCGGGAGAGTATGACGACTTCCCGGAGGCGGAGAAGCCGGAAAAGCCCGCGGCGAGTCTGCCGCCGTCTGTGGAAGCGGCAAACGCGAGGAGCGAGCGGGAGCGGTGGTATTCGGCGCGGCATAACGCGGCGGAGGCGAAAGCGGAGAAAGCGAAAGAGCGCGCGCGGAGCTTCCCGGCGTATCTGGAAGCGGAAAAGGCGTTGAAGCGGTTGGAAATAGAACACGCGAAAGCGGAGCTATACGAGCCGGAGAAAGTTAAGGACATAGAGCTTGAACAGGACGCGCGGGAGTTCGAGCGGGCGCAAGCGTTATTGCTGGCGGGCTTGACGGAAGCCGACCTTTTGCCCGTGTGGCATTGTGCGCGGTGCAGTGATACGGGCTTTTTACCCTCCGGCGCGGCGTGCGGCTGTTTTGAGAAAGCACGTCCGAAAAAATGAGCGACCAAAGCCGCAAAAAGGCACTTCCCGAAGGAAGCGCCTTTTTCGTTGACAAGCTCTATTTGTTGTGATATAATACCGTTAAGCAACAAGGGTATTCCCTCGAAGGCGGTTAGCAATCCTCCCGTAAAAAGGAGGTGAGGCTTTATGCGGTATGAAATTATTATGCTTCTTTCTTGGCTTGTCCGGGAGGGCTACATAGCTTCGTTCCACGTTACAAAGGGTAAAATCTATGTGACAATAAAGCAATAACCGCCCGAGCGCTGGTCACGTCGGCGGTTATTACTTTTGGTTTTAACTACTTACGGGGCTAACCGTTTAGAGGTTTTGCCCTTGTTGTGGTTTTATTATAGCACCGCTATTCGAAAAAGTCAAGAGGTTTTCCGCAAAAAGTTTTGAAGCCCGGAAGGGGCTTTTTTATGGACGTTGAAAAATCGATTTTGCCCACGGGGAGCGGGCGGGGAGAGTTAAAAAAACGAGCCTTTTTTTGCCCGTTTTCCCTTAAAAATCCGCCGTTTTCGCCTTTGTTTAGTTGCTTCAATTCCTGTCGACCGCACCAAGTCTTAATAGCTTGAACTTCTTTACTATAAAAAAGACGTTCGGGCTATTTTGCTATATTGAGGAATTTAAAAATTTCCATAAATGAAAATAGAGCCGATAGAGCGTGATTGCTCTATCGGCTCTGCCGTTATTTGTAGGTTTATTATCTTCGGCTCAACCTAAAAATTTACTATACTAAACACTTATATAATAAATCGATTAAAGACGGATAAAACTGATGTATTGAAGTATGTTTGCCTCCGAAATCTTTTTTAAGTGTAAAAAATTAAGCAATGTATGGCTGGCAAGTCAATTTTTAGTGTGCTGGCGCACAGTCAATAGCGATTAGAGTTGTGTCCGCTAATGATACCACGTGTAAAACACGTGGTATTTCATTTTTATTTTATATAAAACGGCAATTGAATACGACGAAAAGGTATTAAATAAGCCGAGAAGCGACTGATATATCGATTTTGATATAAAACAGAAATTTATGGAGTAAGACCAAAGAGTGGCGCGAGAAGACTGGTAGAGGAAAATACTTTACAAATTCCGTGAATCTGTAAAGTATTTCTATGATAGGCGAGTAAAACAAGAGAAAAACTTATCTAAATATAGAGACAATAATTGAAAAAACAAGCAAGTTAATCAAATTGGTTTGACTTGCTTGTTTTTTTGTGGAAAAACACGTTGTGATAAGGCAAAAGGAAAAATTTACTCTGAATTCAAGATGTTAAATTTAGGCAATAATAAACAGGATGACAAAAAAATCCGAAAAATGATGTGATGAAATTGTTTTACAATTATATAACGGTCGGGCGTATTCGAAAATGCGCGGAGGGGACAAACGGAAGAATTAAACCTACGGATGGGGTAAACGGAGATTTCTAAGGCTATAGGTCGATAGAATAAAAAAATAGAAAAATGTTAAAAAAAGACGATTAAACAACAAAATGACAAGAAGAAAATGCATTTTACTATTCAAATTCATAGAAAAACGTTGTATTATTAATTCAATTGGTGAGAGATTAAAAAACAAATTTTCAAGGCGGCAGAGATGACGGATAAAAGAGATATAAAAATAATAGAGTGGAACGACGAGGAACCCTATCGGGAGCCGGTAGATGAAACGAAACCTTTTGACGTACGCTATCCTTGGGAATTACGTTATAACAAATATATAGAAAATACACAGCTATCGATTTATGAAAGCGGTTGGCAGTATTGCAGTCCCGGTTATAAATACGGCCCTGCGCGCTGGGGATACTTTTTATTGCATTTTATCGAGAACGGCAGAGGAACTCTCACCGTCAACAACACGAGTTATAAACTTTCCCGCAATCAGGTTGTTCTTACGTTGCCCGATACGGATACGACTTATACGGCCGATAAAGAGTTACCGTGGCATTATTACTGGGTGGGATTTAACGGCCTCAACGCTAAAGAATTTTTGATAAAATCCGGATTTATCGAAAACGGGATATACACAAAATCTTTTTCTTGTCCGGAAAAAATATTTTCTATTTTTAAGCAGATCAACGATTATAACAGCCGCGACGAGACAGCGTCTTTGGGAATGTTGGGCGGGCTTTACACTTTATTTGCCGAAATGTTTAAGGAAAATAAAAATATCGATTTGCCTGTAACTGAAAAAGAAAGTTATATCGACCGAGCCGTACGGTATATCAATGAAAATTACGGCCGTCCGATCACGGTGAAAAACATTGCCGAGTATGTCGGATTTGACCGAAGCTATTTTTTCAAAATGTTCAAAGAGCAAATAGGGGTTTCTCCGAAAGAATATCTCATCAATCAACGTATGTCCAAGGCAAGAAGCTTGATGAAGGACGCAGAATATTCCTGTTACGAAATTTGCAAAATGGTAGGCTACGAAGATTACTCCAATTTTTCGAAGACGTTTAAAAAAAGATACGGAAAAACGCCGAAAGAATATATGGCTCAACCATTTGAGGCCGATGCTCAGACCGAATAAACCATGCGACGTAAGAAGATAAAACAGAAAATGGGAGCGAGGGGATATGAAAACAGCGGAAAGTAAAAGAAATATCTTCAGAAAGAAAATAGATGGAAAATTTCCGAAAGGTACGAAAAAACGAACCGGCTTCGGAAAAAACCAACTGAGAAAAAATCTATTCGTAGTCGGTATGCTGTCGGTTGCGATGATTCATTTTTTGGTTTTTTGGCTTTATGTAAATCTGAGCTCTATTTTAGGCCCATTGCACGGAATGAACCTTCTTTTGGATTCTTGCGCGGACGATATTTCACCCTTGACGGGAATAGAATTATTTAAGGAGTCGGTGTCGCGCATATACGCCATGTGCGGACGCTTTGACGGCGAAACGGAATGGAATATCTCCATGGATATTTTGTCCGCCCGCTCGTTTTTTTTGCGATGTCCGGTGCCGGTCGAGGTGTGTCCGTTTGAGGAAGGCTTCGGCGTTATGACGGGAAGAAATCTGCGGGAGGGGAGCGCCGCCAAAAAAATTTACGCTTCTTTCTGCAAGGATAAGCGCGGCGTAAGAGACAGTTGGGACCCGCTTACGGTCTATGCGGCTGTGGAGGGGAAAAAGTGCCGCGGCGAGCGCTGTCGTCTGACAGTGGACGAGAAGGGAAAAATGACGAGGGAAGAGGGGCGCGGACACTGCGTGATAAAAGCGCAAAGGGATATCGGAAAAATTCTCGATAAACGAATGGTATAACAGCCCTTTTTGTATAGCGGGGAGAATGAAAAAACGGACGGAGAAAAAGTAATGAAAGAAAATTGGTTTCCCATAGGCTTCTGGAACTATGTGGACTGCGGCAAGCTCAAGCCGTCGAAAGAAGTTAAGCTGTGGAAAGAGTTAGGCATGACTCTTGCGATGAGTTTCGAATATCGCAAAAAGCAGGATCGGGCATGTATGATAAAAACTTTGGACGCCTGTAAAAGAGAAGGCCTGCGCGTAATCGTGTGCGATTTTCGAACGCATTGGAAAAATTATGAGGAAAAAGGAGAGAGCGCTTTTATTGCGGACGTGAAGGAAGCCGTAAAGGATTTCGGGAAACATCGGGCCTTTTATGCCTTTCATGTGGGAGACGAGCCCGATAAAGAGCATTGGCAAAGCATGAAAAGAGCCTGTGAAATCGTAAGCCGTTTTTCCGTTCCGTTTGTCAATTTCTATCCCGTATGGGAAGGGGAGGATTTTGAAGAAAAAGTCGGCGTCGATTTTCGAAAATACGGGGACAGACTTGCGGGGACCCTTCGGGAAACGGGGCTTAAAATTCTTGCCTATGATTGCTATAACCAATGTTACGAATACGAACGTGAAAAAGGCTTGGAAAGCTTTTTTGCCAATCTCAATTTATTTCAAAAAACGGCGGCGGAATGTAAAGTCCCCATGTGGACGTCCCTTTTAAGCGTCGGTCATTGGTGCTATCGGGTTCCTACGGAGGACGATTTTCGTTGGCAGATCGCCGCTTCGATTGCGCACGGAGCGAAAGGCCTGTTATGGTTTTTTATCTATGAACGCACTCTTGATTCCTCTTATCGGCTCTCTCCTGTGGATTTATATGAAAGACGTACCGAAACGTTTGAGCGCTTGACAAGGCAGAATAAGATTTTCCGAGACTATTTTTCTTCGCGGTTTGCGCAGGCGGAATTGGAGAAGGTGGAACATTTTAATAAAGCTTACGGAAAAACGCCGCTCTATAAGGCAGGAGATTTTTCGGATTTCGAAATTTTCACGAAATACGATAGTCCGTTAATTATTTCCGAATTTTGCGACGCGGCGGGTAAGTTTCTATTGGTGGTGAACAATTCGCAGAGCGGAAGCGAACGGATAAAAGGTACTTTAGAAGGAAGCCCTTTTGACGAATGGCTGGCGCCGGGACAAATGAAGGTGCTGGAACGAGTAAAAAAATAAAAAGGAGACAAATGTCATGGAAAGAACGGAACACCCGAAACCCCAGTTCGAGCGTGAAAATTGGTTAAATCTAAACGGAGAATGGGAATTTGAATTTGATTTCGGAAACAGCGGCGAAGAACGCGGACAATATAGGGAAGACGCGGTTTTTCATCAAAAAATCAACGTACCCTTTTGCCCCGAAAGCGTCCTTTCGGGAATAGGCTATACCGATTTTATGACTTCGGTATGGTACAGGCGTAAAATTAATTTGAAAAAGGAGTTGCTTTCTCAACGGATCTTTCTGCATTTCGGTGCGGTAGATCATTTTGCGACGGTTTATATAAACGGTCAAAAATGCGGTACGCATAAAGGCGGATACGTTTCTTTCAAGGTAGATGTTTCGCCATACGTTCGGGAAGGTGAAAATATCATTACGGTGCATGCCGTGGACGATATCCGCGATCGTCTTGTCGCAAGAGGAAAACAGGCGGAAACGTATTATTCCGAGCAGTGCGTTTATACGCGCACCACGGGGATATGGCAGACTGTATGGTTGGAATTCGTTCCGAAAACATATATCGAAAAGGTAAAATACTATCCCGATATTCAATCGGGAATGCTGACAATCGTTGCGGAGACAAAAGGCCGGGGAGAATTTTTTGCGGAATCCTTTTTTGACGGAAGGGAAACGGGAAGCGCCCGCGTTTTTTCCGAGGGAGGGACAACGGTGGCATCGATTCCGCTGAAAGAGAAACATCTTTGGAGGGTCGGCGAAGGGGGATTATATACGCTTTATCTGCATTATGGGGAAGATAAAGTAAAAAGTTATTTTGGATTAAGAAATATACGTCTTGACGGATATAGGTTTCTTATCAATGAAACCTCGGTTTTCCAAAGGCTCGTTCTCGATCAGGGTTTTTATCCCGACGGAATTTATACCGCGCCGAACGATAAGGCGCTGCTCGCGGATATCGAACGTTCTATGGCGATGGGATTTAACGGCGCACGGCTGCACGAAAAAATTTTTGAAGAACGCTTTCTTTATTATTGCGATCAAAAGGGATACATTGTTTGGGGAGAGTTTCCGAATTGGGGGCTCGATCTTTCTTATCCGGATTGTATTTACGGGATTCTTCCCGAATGGATAGAGGAAATCGAACGGGACTTCAACCATCCCGCGCTCATCGGGTGGTGTCCCTTCAATGAGACGTGGGATACAGGGCGGAGAAAACAGTTTGACGAAGCTCTTTCTTTGGTGTATCAGACGACGAAAGCCATTGATTCAACGCGCCCCTGTATCGATACCAGCGGACTTTTTCATGTCCGCACCGATATTTTTGACGTTCACGATTATACGCAGAATCCCGAGGCGCTCGCTGAAAATTATAGAGATCTTCCGAAAGACGGTACGATAAAAGACCGCTATGCCGACCGTCAGACGTATATCGCGGGCACTCCTATTTTCGTGAGCGAGTTTGGAGGAATCCGCTGGGCGGAGGGCGAACGCGGCTGGGGATACGGCGACGCTCCGAAAACAGAAGCCGAGTTTTTAGAGCGGTTTAAGGGGCAGGTTGACGTTTTGTTGGACAATCCGTGTATGTTCGGATTCTGCTATACGCAATTAACCGATGTTGAACAGGAAGAGAACGGATTATATACTTATGACAGAAAAAATAAGTTTCCTACGGAAAAAATTCAAAAAATTCTTTCGAGAAAAGCGGCGATTGAAGACTATTGATGAGCGGTTTGAAAATAGTTGCCTGGAAATGAGAAAATAAAGATAACAATCCAGCGCTGCCACTTTTTTTGCTTAAAATGTCTAAAAATGCTGCGTGGTGAAGACCCGTCTTTGTTGCAGGGCAAGAGAAGATTATATTTTTCAATTTACCAATCATTGGAAAGAGAGTCAATGAAGTTGAGGAAAGGTGCAGGTTAAAATAAAGGTATTTATTAAAATTGTAATAATCCGGACGGAAAGAGATGAGAGGATTTTATCTGATCATCTCTTTTTTGAAAAACGGGCTATACGATACGGCGGCCGCAAAAGCCGCAGACAAGGCAAAAGCGTACAAGACGCTTTATTGCGGGGACATCGGCGATGCGGGCATATCCTCTGCGGCGCTTGTTTCTCGCGGGCCGACAGAAATATTTTGTTTGACGGAATTGTTTATAATATAAGTTTTGCTTATGACATATATGAATATTTCCTATAAAATACAACGCAGGATATTGTTGACAAAATAAAGAAAATTGTGATAAAATGATAGAAAATACTTGATGAATTATGCGGATTTTATGAAAATCATGTAAATTGGTGCATGAAAAATTTTGTGCCCGTATAATTCGAAAATATTTTTTTTATAAAAATCAATCGAAAAAACTGTTTGATAGAGGAATGCATATCGTAAAGGTTGATTGGAAGGCGCCGCATGGCTGAGATTTTGAATAGAGCCGGCTCTATTCTCTTTTCTAAAATAGAAAAGAGAATAGAGCCGGCTCTATTCTCTTTTCTAAAATAGAAAAGAGAATAGAAACTTTATTCAGTTATGCTTTGCAATAGTCCGAAACGGATAAATATAAAATAAAAAGCTTAAAAAGTATAAAGGGTGGTATCCATACGCGGGCGGGCGAACCCCGTTCTGCGGTAAATGCGATAGAGAAATTGTGAGTCAGGAGGAACTATGAAACATAAGAGAGGGCTTTTAATATCGGTAATGTCCTGCCTTTGCGCATTGTCGCTGACTGCGGCCTGCGGAAAGGGCGGCGATTCGTCTTCCTCGGGGCGGACCGAGACGGCGGAAGGGGTGGAAACGGGCGTCTATTATTACGACGCGGACGGCGAGGAATACCTGATTTCGCTTAACAGCGGCAACCGTTTTACTTTCCTCGTGATGGGCGAAAATAAATCGGGCGAGTACGCGCTTGCGGGCGACGCGCTCACCCTCGATTTCGCGTTGGACGCAGACGGCGAAATTTCCGCGTCCCTTGCCGGCGACGTTTTGACCTTGACGTACGAAAACTCCGAAATGAGATTTTTGAAAAAGATTTCTTATACGGTCAATTTCGATTGCGACGGCGGCAGTGCGGTAGAGCCCGTGACGGTTATAAACGGTTATACGATGGGAAAACCCGCCGATCCTAAGCGGGAGGGCTATACCTTTATCGGCTGGTTTACCGACGAGAATTTTCAGAAGCCGTTCAGGTTCAATTCCCAGGTTGTAAACTCGGATATGACGCTTTACGCGCAGTGGGCCGAGAACATACCCGGCCGGGCGGAGTTTACCGTCGATTTCGACTTGAATTATGCCGCGGAGGCCCCTGCCGACAGGCGGACCGTCGGCGGACGGCTTTACGGCGTGCCCGAGCCTAAACGCGAAGGATACGCTTTCGCCGGCTGGTGGGTAAGCATGTACGACGATGCGGAAAGGTTGTCCTATCGCTATGACGGAGATACCGTATTTTCCGAAAATACAACCTTATACGCCTTTTGGCGGCAGGGGACGGAAGGGCTTTCCGCGCCCTTGGCGAGCGTAGAGGGGGATTCTGTCAGTTGGGACGCCGTTTCCGGCGCGGCCGCCTATCACGTCCGCGTGACCGATCGGGACAATACGGCGATTATAGATACCAGCGTGGGCACCCTTAGCGTTTCCGTGCCTTTTTCGGCGAATCCGGCGGGCGATTATACCGTAGCGGTAACGGCTATGGACGCGGGGTCGGGAAAGTCGGATACGACGACCCGTTTTTATAAAAATAAGGCTCTGGCGCGGGTCTCCTCCTTTACGGTTGTAGAGCCTTCCTCCCTCGTATTCGAGGGCGTGAACGGTGCGGAGCGGTATTATATCAGCGTGGAATGCGGAAACGCGGCGCACAATCACACGCGGTTTTTCCTCGGCTCCTCCAACCATTTCAATTTTTCCGACTGTCCGATGACGGAGGAGGGGATTCGCTTTACCGTGACGGCGGAGGCGGACGGCTATGCGCCCTCCGTTTCCCGTACGTTCGTCTATAACCGCACGCTGTCTGCGGTGACGGGCCTGCATTTTGACGAGGGCGAACAGAAGCTCGTCTGGGACGCCGTTCCCGAAGCGACCGGCTATATCCTTTCCGTGCGTTGCGGGGATTCGGCTCACGCGCATGAGTTTGTCGATAACGGAAGCAAGACGAGCTATTCGCTCAAGGAATGCGCGCCGGGCGAAATTACCGTAAAAGTATATCCGTTTACGAAGGGCTACAACTCTCCCGCCGCAAGCGAATATACATACACCAAAACCGCGCTTGCGACGCCCCGCGACCTTCGCGTTGAGGAAAATACGCTCGGCTGGACGGCCGTTTCCGGCGCAGCCGAATATGAAATCAAAATCGGAAAAGAGACCTTTACGGCAAAAACCAACAGCTTCGATATGTCGGAAGCCGTCGAATGGCTCAGAGGAGCGGACTATCAGTTGAGTATCCGCGCCTTGGGCGCAAAGGCTTCCGCCTGGAGCGATCCTCTCGACGTCCGTTACTACGGAATGTACGAAAGCCTTTCCTATTCGAACAGCGTGCTTTCCTGGCGGCCGGTGGTGGGCGCGGTCTCCTACGAGGTGACGGTAAACGGCGGAGAGCCGATTTCCGTCGGGGGCGGAGCCTGCGCTGCGGAAATCGCGTTGACGAAAGCGGGAAAGAATGAAATTTCCGTCCGCTTCTATGACGGCGTTCTCTATTCCGAAGCGGTGACGATAGAAATCTATGCGCATACGGTGAGCTTCGACACCCGCGGCGGCTCGGGCGTGAAGGAGCTGTATAAAGCGGTGGGGGACAAAATCGCTTTGTCGGAGCCGACCAAGGACGGATATAATTTCGCGGGCTGGTACAACACACCGACGGGGCCGAAAGGCAACGGGGCGCAGTATGCGGACGAAACTTTTTCCTAGTCGGGAGATATCGTCCTGTACGCTTATTGGACGCCCGTAGCCTACGATATCGTTTACGATTACGACGGCGGGAGCGGCGAAGCGGAGAAGGGCGAGGTCGTATTCGGGGAAAAATATACGCTTGCCGTTCCTGCGGCCGCGCCTAACGATAACCTGGTCTTTACGGGCTGGTACAGCCAGCCGAACGGAACGGGAACGCAATATACCGACGAAAAGGGCGAAAGTATTTCCCCCTGGCAGCTCAGCCGCGGAGGAACCGCTTACGCGCGCTGGGAAGAAATCCTTACATATAGCAAAGAAAACGACGATACTTATTCGGTGACGGCCGGCCCGGGCGTCGCCTATGTGTCGAGCGTAACCATTCCCGCAAAGCATAACGGCATAGACGTCACCATCGTCGATGCTTACGCCTTTAAGGGAACAAATTCCTGCAGAAATATCCTTTCCGTCAATATCCCGAATACGATCAAAATCATTTATACGGAAAATGCCTTTGACGGCTGCGCCAATCTCCGCGAGGTAAATATCTACGAGGTGGAAGGCTATACCGGCGAGGTGTTCTATCAATCGGACAACGGCGTGCTCATCTATCACGACCCGATCGCCGAAGGACAGCCCGTTTCAATCGTTTACGTTCCCCGCGCAATGACCGGCGCGTATCGTATCCCCGACAGGGTGACAAACATTCCCGCCAATGCTTTCTCGGGCTCTTCTTTATCCCAGGTGACGATCCCCGCGGGCGTGACTTCCATCGGAAAAATGGCGTTTTCAAGCTGTAAAAAGCTCGTCAAGGTCGAATTTGAAGAGCCGACTTCGGGCGAAGAACAACCTCTGGCATTCGATTACAGAATTTTTTCCATGTGCACCGCGCTCGTGGAAGTAACCATTCCGGCCCGTGCGGGGGAATTTCTCGATCTGAGCATTTTCAGCGGGTGTTCCGCACTTCAAAAGATCTACGTTGACAAGGAAAACCCTCACTATTCGTCTATCGACGGCGTGTTGTGCAATAAGACGGGCGACATAATCCTTTATTGTCCTACGGGAAAAACGGGCGTCTATACCGTTCCCGCCGGCGTCACGACGATCGGCGCTTCCGCTTTCAACGGCTGCGTCGGCTTGACGGGGCTCGTTATCCCCAATTTTGTGACCGCCATTGAAAAAAACGCTTTCGCAAGCTGTTCCGCGCTCGTTACCGTCACGTTCGAGGGCGGCGGCAGCTCTGCTCTCACGATAGGGCAAAGCGCGTTTTCGAGCTGCAGATCGCTGAAAAACATCGTCTTTGCGGACGGGAGCCGCGTGAGCGAAATCGGAGCGGACGCGTTTTACAGATGCGTATCGCTGGCCTCCGTCAAACTCCCCGCCAGCGTGACCTCTGTCGGTTCGGGCGCGTTTGAGGACTGCACGGCGCTCCATGAGATCGTCTTTGCCGAAAACGGAACCGACCTTGTGCTCGGGGATTCGGCATTCGACGGCTGCACCGCCCCCAAACCCATTACCCTGCCCGCCTATATTTCCGAAATCAGCTCGGGCGTGTTTACCGGATGCACCAATCTCGAAGGCGTAAAGGTTTCTCCCGACAATCCCAACTATGCGGATTTGAACGGCGTGCTTTTTGACAAGAATTATACGGAGCTGCTTTTCTATTCGGCCGCTATGCCCGCGGAATACGAGCTCCCCGAAACCGTGACGACCATCGGCGCTTCGGTTTTTGCGGGAAATAAAAATCTCCGCAAGATCACCATCGGGAAAAACGTCGCCTCCATAGGCGCATACGCGTTTTCCAAGTGTATCAACCTTTCGCAGGTCGTATTTAAGGAGGGCGGCACCGAACCGCTTACGTTCGGCAGAAATGTATTCGAGTATTGCGATTCCCTGACGGAATTTACCTTCCCCGACCGCGCCGCGGCTACGAGCAGCTATATGTTCGCATGGGCGGAAGGCCTCGAAAGAGTGACCCTCGGGGCGGATACAAAGACGCTCGCTTCCTATACCTTCTGGTACTGTCTTTCCCTCACGACCGTGAACGTCTCCGGACAGGAAGCTGTGGAGGGGGTTGCGGTTATTCCCGAAGGGGCGACGGAGATTGCTTCAAATCTGTTCGGCTATACGGCGATCAGACGGGTGTCTATCCCGAATACCGTAACCGCCATAGGCAACAGCGCGTTTACAAACTGCTTCGACCTTGAGGAGCTTGTACTTCCCGCGGGGTTAGAGACGATCGGTTCGTATGTATTTGAAAAGACGAGCATTAAGCAAATCACCGTCCCCGCGACGGTTACGGCAATCGGAAACGGGGCGTTCCGTTACAACGATAAACTTAAAAAAGTAACGTTTGAGGAGGGCTGTTCCGTTAAAACGATCGGCGAGTATATGTTCCTGGACGACGTATTGCTTACGGAAATCGTCCTTCCCGACACGGTGGAAACCATCGGCCTGAACGCCGTTTCCAATACGGCGATCGTTTCCTTCACCGTTCCCGCCGCCGCGACGAGTATCCATAATAAAGCCTTTGCCGAATGCTTCAGCCTCACGGAAATCATCGTCCCGGGTGAAAATGCCGCGTATTCTTCGCGAGACGGGATTTTGTACGACAAGGCACAGGCCACCCTTATTTATTGCCCGCTGGCAAAGGGCGGTTCGGTGACGATTCCGGGCACGGTCACAAAGGTCGAAGCCCTTGCCTTTGCGGGAAATTCCGAGCTTGCCGAAATTATTTTCGCGGAGGGCGTGGAAGGAAGAACACTGACGATTGCGGGGACCAAGGCGGCGGATTCGGCGTTTGCAAAAGCTTCGGGCTTGAGACGCGTCGTCCTGCCCGAAGGCCTGGCGCAGATCAATGCTTATACGTTCCAGAACTGCAAAGCTCTCGAAGAAGTGCTTTTGCCCGCGTCGCTGACGAACATCGGCAATAATGCCTTCGACGGCTGCGCAAAGCTCGCAACCGTAATCTTTGCAAAGGATAGCTTGCTGACGACGATGGGAACCTACGTCTTCCGCGGAACGGGACTCACCTCGTTTGAAGTGCCTTCGGCGGTGACGAAGTTAAATAATTATACGTTTGCAAACTGCTATTCCCTCGAAAGCGTGACGCTTTCCGAAAAACTGACGACGCTCGGCACTTCCGTATTCCAGAATTGTTCGGCCCTTGCGGAAATCGTTGTACCCGAAGGTAATACGGTATTCAAGGTGGGAGAGGACGGCTCCCTGTATTCGGGCGGGGCGCTCGCCGTCTATGTCGAAAATCCGAGCGGCGGTTCCGTCTATACCGTTCCTTCCCATGTGACGGACATCGGAGCCTACGCCTTCGACGGCAGAGACTTCGAAACCCTGATCATTCCCAAGACGGTGAGGACGATCGGAGATTATGCTTTCCAAAACTGTCTCAATCTTAAAAACGTGACCTTTGAAGCGGGAACGGAAGGCCTCACAATCGGAAAAAATGCTTTCTACAAGTGTGCGGCTCTTGAAAGCGTCAAATTCCCCGCGCGGCTGGTAAGCCTCGGGAATACGGCGTTCCAAGGCTGTACCGCGCTTACAAACGTCGTTTTCCCCGACGATTGCAGGATTACCCTGATTCCTTCCACTGCGTTCCGCGAATGTTCTTCGCTTACGAGTATCAGAATTCCCGCAAACGTCACCGAGTTGGGTTCCAACGCGTTCCGCGAAACGTCTCTCACGGAAGTTGTTTTTGCCCCGGGAAATCAGCTTCAGACGATCGGCGGTTCGGCATTCTGGGGAGTAAAGACACTCACCTCTTTCGTTATCCCCGATACGGTAAAGGCTATCAAAAGCAACGCCTTTCAGGGAACGGGGCTTACAGGCATCGTTATTCCCGAGGGAGTGACAAGCATTGAAAACTATACATTTTATGAATGCTTCGACCTCGAAACGATAACCTTCCTCGGCAATATCACTACGGTGGGAAATTGTTCTTTCTGGGGTTGCGAATCGCTTAAAGAAATTTCGCTTCCCGCAGTTACCTCAATCGATCATTCCGCTTTCGGCGGCTGTACCTCTCTGGCTTCCGTAGAGCTTTCCGACGCCCTTACGACGCTTAAAGAAAATAACTACCAGCTTTGCGGAATATTTGAAAACTGCGTCTCGCTCACGTCGATTTATCTGCCCTCTGCACTCACCTCGATCCCGAAAAATGCTTTCTACGGCTGCGAACGGTTGAACGGAGTGACGATTCCCGCCGGCGTGACGAAAATAGGCAATTACGCGTTCTTCGGATGCAGCAGCCTTACTTCCATCAATATCCCCGGCAGCGTAACGAGCTTGGGCGAAGGGGCGTTCGGCGGCTGCGGCGCGCTGGAAACCATCGACCTCGCGGTAGATAATGCCGGATATCTCATGGAGGACGGGATTTTGTTTGATATCGAGCAGACTCAGATTTTCAAAGCGGCGTTGAACCTCGAAGGGGAATACATCGTTCCCGATTCGGTGACGAAAATCAACGCGGGCGCCTTCTCGGGCTCCAAAGTGGAAAGGATAGTTCTGCCCGACGGAGTAAAAGTTATCGGGGACAGCGCTTTCGAAAACTGCGCATTCCTTACGGAAGTCGTCATTCCCGATACCGTCACGACGATCGACGCAAAGGCTTTCCGCGGAACCGCATTGAAAACGATCGCTCTTCCGGGCGGATTGACTCAAATCGGCGACGCGGCGTTCCAAAACAGCGCCCTCGAAAGAATTTCGATACCCGGCAGCGTGAAGAGCTCCTCCAGCGTCAAGGGAGTCGGCGCGTATGCGTTTGACGGCTGCACGGCTTTGGCGGAAGTCGTCTTTGAAAAGAGCTCCGACAAGCTTCTCCTCGGAGAGTATGCGTTCAGAGGGTGCGTCTCGCTGAAAACGATTACTCTTCCCAGACGGATAAGGAACGATAAAACGACCGCCGGAATCGGCAACGGATGTTTCGAAGGATGTATCAACCTTAAAGAGGTTCTGTTCGGAGCGGAAAGCTCGAGAGAATTGGATTTGGTTTACGGCTACGTCTTATCCGTAGGAGACTATGCCTTTGCGGGCTGTACCGCTCTCGAAGAAATAATTCTTCCCGATTTCCTGACCGTTGATCCCGACTACGAAACGGATACCGTCGGCGCTTACGCCTTTAAGGGTTGTATCTCCCTTGCAAGCGTTTCGTTTGAAACGAGCAGAATTACGCGGGAAGTCCGTATCGGCGAGGGCGCGTTCGACGGCTGCTCGGGCCTCGCAAGCCTTGTGCTTTCGCAGGCGACGACGCGGATAGGAGCAAAAGCCTTCGAGGGCTGCACCTCTCTTGCAGAAATCGTTATACCTGAAAACGTCGCGGCGATCGGCGCGGGCGCGTTCGGCGGATGGACTGCGGAGCAGAAAATTTCCGTGAAAGGAAAGGCGGAAGCTCCGGAGGGCTGGGACGAGAGCTGGACGGACGGCTGCCTTGCGGCGGTGGTTTGGAACGCCTGACCGCAGGCGGACGGTTTGCGGCGGGATAACGCCCTGCCGCAGGCGCAGAATTTAGTCGCAATTTACAGGTTTCTTCGCTAAAAACGAGGGAACCTGTAAGCGCGTAATTTTCAAGGGGACTTTTTTTGAAACAAATCTGTTCTTTCGGCTTTTCAAAAAGAGTAGCATTGAAAAAGGAGAAGCTATATGAACGACGGGAAGTTGTTTGACAAATATTATGCTCGAGTAAAGCGGGAAAGCCTGATTAAGTCGGCCGTCTGTGCCGTCATCGTCGGCTTTGCGGTTAATTTTCTGACGGCGTTTATCGCATGGATGGTCTATTCCAAAATTTTTTGGCTGTCTATCGTGCTCGGCGTCGCGGCGATTGCGGCCTTCGTTCCGATTTTCTATTATAAAAAGTTCCGCCCGACGACCAAGGACGTCGCAAGGCGAATTGACAGGCTGGGCCTGGAAGAACGCATCATTACAATGACGGAGCTCGAAAAAGACGAGTCGTATATCGCCATGCGGCAGCGCGAGGACGCGAAAAGGAAGCTCGGCGCGGTGGACGCGAAACAAATCCGCTTTCGTTTTTCGACGGCGGCGGCAGTCGTCGCCGCAATATGCGCCGTACTCGGCGTTTCGATGACCACCGTGACGACCTTGAGCGCGCAGGGCGCTCTTCCCGGCGGCGGGGAGTTTATAAACAGCATTAAGCCGGAGGAGCCGCCCGTATATCTTTCCGTCAGCTATCTCGCGTCCGAGGGCGGATACATAGAAGGGGAAGCGGAACAGATCGTCGCTGAAGGAGAGGATTCCGTTTTGGTCGTGGCGACGGCCGAGGAGGGATGGAGGTTCGAGCGCTGGTCGGACGGCGTTGCGGAAGCCTCGCGCACGGATAAAAACGTAAAGAAGGAGTTTGTCGTCACCGCACGGTTTGTTCGGGTGGAGGAGAGCCTGCCCGCGGAGGAAGAGGGAGATTTCCCCGACGACGTACCCGCCGAAAATCAGCCCAGCTCGCCCGGCGCCGGCGGGGAATATATAGATTATAATCAGGTGCTCGACGGGGAGACGCATTACCGCACCGTATATGAGGAGTATTACAAATGGGTGATGGAGCAGCTCTCCTCGGACGGAAAGCTTACCCCCGAGCAACGGGAGATGATAGAGGCTTATTTCGACCTTCTTCTTTGATACGGAGCGTCGGTCGGCTGCGATAGTGATAATGCTTTTAAGGAGAAAAGACATGAAAGTCTCTTATCTCAACGACGAATTTTTCAGCCGGCTGGAAACGTTGGCCGTCAATCTTCGGACAAGTCTCACGGGCTTTTTCGGAGGAAAACACTTGGTGCGCTCCTACGGACAGTGGAGTTTGCCGATTACCGCGAATATATGCTCGGGGACGACATACGGCGCATAGACTGGAATTTATACAGCCGCTTCGAGAAGTATTTCCTTAAATTGTTTACGGACGAAAGGCAGATGCACGCCCGGGTTTTTCTCGACTGTTCCGCTTCTATGGGGAAGGAAAATCCCGCAAAGGCCGCCTATGCCGTCGCGGTGACTGCGGCCCTGGGGTTTTTGTCCGTCCACAACATGGATAAATTCTCCTGCTTTTTGCTCAGGGGCGGAAAGGCGGAAAATCCTTTCGGGACGATCGTGGGAAAGACGGCTTTTTTCAGGGCGGTTTCTGCCCTCGAAAACGCCGATTTTTCCGGCGAATGCGATATTTCCGCCGCCGTCACGGGCTGTACGGACACGGGGAGCAACGACGGACTGTCCGTCATCGTCTCCGATTTCCTTACGGACAACGATTGGAAAAAAGCGGTGGATTATCTGTGTTACAAAAACAGGCAGGTAATGCTCGTGCAGGTGCTTTCGCCCGATGAAGTCGAGCCTGTGTATAACGGAAGGCTGAATTTGGTCGATTCGGAGACGGAGGATCTCTCGGACGGCAGAAATATGAAGCTGAAAATTACCCGCAATATGCAGGCGGCATACGATGAGGCGTTGAGCGAGCTGAAAGAGAATATCCGCTCCTTTTGCGCCTCGCGCGGCGCAGATTTTATTTCCGTAAGCAGCGACGTGCCCATCGAAAGGGCGCTTTTCGGGGAATTGTTTAAGGTAGGTATGATATGAGTCTTCTTGTTCCTTTGGGACTGTTGGGATTATTGGGAATCGCCGCGTTGATTCTCATCTATATTCTCAAGCCGAATTACCAGCAGAAAATTATTTCCAGCACCTATGTCTGGAAGCTCAGCTTGCGGTACAGAAAAAAGAAAATCCCCGTCAGCCGTCTCAGAAATATTATTCTTTTAATCTGTCAGATTTTGACGATTGCGGCCTGTGCGTTTATTATGACGAAGCCCATCGCGGAGGCGGCGCAACCTCTGCCCGGCGGAGAAAAAATTGCCGTCATCGACGCTTCGGCGGGTATGCTCACCGAGGGAAAAACGGATACCCGCTTCGAAAGAGCCGTGCGGCAGGTAAAAAGTCTCGCGCGGGAAACCTTTGCAAAAAGCGAACGCATCAGCGTGATTTTGGCGGGCACCTCCGCGTCTTATCTCGTTCAGCGGTCGGACGCGACAAAAGCCGAGGACGTCTATGAGCGTTTGGATTCCTTGGTGAGCGGAAGCTTACAGTGTTCCTACGGCAGCGCGGATATGGACGGCGCCATGAAATTGGCGGAAGGGGTTTTAGAGCTTAATCCCGATGCGGAAATATTGTTATATACGGGGACGGAATACATTGCCCCCGGAGAAGTTACGGTGGTGGACGTGGCCGAAGAAGGGGAGTGGAACGCTGCCATTTTGGACGTGGAGGCGGAATTGAGAGAAAATTATTACGCCTTTACGGTGTCGGTGGCCTGTTACGGCGCCGACGAAGAGCTGACCGTCAATTTCGCTTTTTCCGGCGTAAATTACGACAAAACCGCCCTTTCCTGGTCGACGGTTGTTCCGTGCAGCGGCGGAGAAACGCAGGTTTTTGTGCTGGATACCTCTACGTACGGAGGGGAGGGGATCTATTCCTTTGACAGTCTCCGCGTATATATACAGACGCGGGACGACGATTCCTTCGGATACGACAACAATTTTTATTTTTACGGCACCCGCGAAACCATCCGCATTCAATATGCCAGCGCCCGTCCCAACGACTTTTTCGGCTTTGCGCTGATGAGTCTTAGAAGCAACAGCTTCCTGCAACGGGAATGGAATATCGAATTGGTCGAGGTGCAAAACAAGACGCCCGAAACGGAGGGATTCGATTTTTATATTTTCGAATCCATGCTGCCCGACCCGGTTCCCAACGACGGCGTGGTGTTTCTCGTCGATCCGCCCGAAGCGCCTCCGGGGCTGGGCGTGACCTTTGCCGGCACGGAAGAGGGGGAGGTCTTTTTCACCGCAGGGGAATCGAATCGCATTCTCGACGCGGTGGACCCGACCGCCGTTTCCGTTTCGCAGTATCGCAAAGTCGCTTCGTACGACGGATTTCAGCCCTTGATGTATGCCGGCGACGATCCCGTTCTGCTCCTCAGGGACGAACCCATGGAAAAGGTCGTTTTAATGCCGTTCAGCCTGAATTATTCCAATCAGTCCATGTTGAAGGATTTTCCGATTCTGTTCGGCAATATCTATCGCTATTTCTTTCCGTATTCGCTTCTCGACGTGCCGCAAAAGGCCGATACGATGCCCGTGGCTACGACGGTATTCGAAGTGGGGGAATCGGCGTCGATCAATTCCGTCGGGGACGAGCTTTCGATAAGCGCTCCGGACGGAAACGTCGCTTCATACGGAAGTTTCCCCGAAAAAATTACGCTGACGGCCCCGGGGGCTTATACGCTGTCTCATAGATTGATATCCGGACGGGAGCTCAAGCGCAATTTTTACGTAAAGCTTCCCGCCTTGGAAAGCAACATCTACCGTACGGAGGACGAATTGAACGTCCTTTCGCCGGAACGGGAAAAGCAGGAGGAGGACAAGGATTTGCGGATATGGTTTGCAATACCCTTGGTAGCGCTCTTGTTTATAGAATGGTGGCTGCAGGCCAAAGAAAATTTCTGACGGGAGGAAACAGATGTCAAACTTTCGTATTCATTTTGCCTATCCCTGGCTTTTGCTGCTGTTGATTCCCGCGATATTTTTTGCGCTGCTGCCCTATTTTCGGCTTTCCAAAAAATACAGAAGAACGAGAAACCGGGTCGTCTCCTTCGTCCTTCATACCGCCGTCATCGTCATGAGCGTGTGTCTGCTGGCGGG
>OKWJ01001266.1_pt1 | contig 19538 bp, 10 predicted proteins | sample 1607121 | NCBI WGS metagenome assembly OKWJ01 (sample SAMN04414080, study PRJEB24778) | human gut metagenome | material: faecal | host: Homo sapiens | reverse complement strand
GTGCAGGCGCGCTTCGCCCGTCGCCGAAGCGCTCTTCGTGCGGAGCATCGCACGCAGTTTGAGCAGCGCGGCATAATCCCCGGCCTCGGTGTTGCGCGGGTCGTAGTAGTTCAGGCGCGGAGAGCCGTAGCCCAGCAGCGGCGCGGTGTCGACGCGGTGTGCGGCGGAGAAGGTTTCGAAGGGGTCGTGGCCGCAGCGTTCCCCGCAGGCGGTGAGCGCCGCGGTGCGGGCCGCATGCTCCCCGAGGAAGGCGGGAACGGGCATCAGTCCCTCGTCGGAGACCAGCTTCTTCTCCTCCCGCGCCCCCGTCCCTGTGTATTTCAGCCCGGCCGAAAGGCTGAGACTGCGGACGTATTCGCGCTGGAGCATCATCTCCAGCGCATCGGGCGTGCGGCCCTTCAGCGTCGAAGCCCACACGAATTCATAGACATCCCTGCGGCATTCCTCGGGCGTGTAGGCCTCCTTTTCGGCCAGCGCGGCGCTCAAAGCCACACGCGCCGGGGCGGCCACGACGACCGACACCAGCGAAGCCATGATCGACTCGGCGGGCGAACCCATCAGCGGCATGTCGCGGATCAGTTCGGCGTTGTCCAGCCACTTCATGTCCTTGAGCTGCGCGAGACAGAACAGCAGGGCTTCGCGCTGGCGTTCGCGCGGCACGCTGCGGTAGGCTTCCACGGGGTCGCCCTCCATCTTCTCGGCGAAGTAGATGCCGCCGACGTTGGCCAGCACGTGGTTCAGGTAGCGGATATACTGCGTGAGCACCTCGTCGTAGAGGGTGCGCCGCTGGGAGAAATCGGGGTCCTGGGCGCCGATCCAGGCGTTCATGTTGTCGAGAATGTATTTCAGATTGGCGATGCCGTAGCCCGAGGCCTTCACGGCATCGTCGCCCAGATCCTCCGACTGCGAACGGGGATCGATCGAGCGGCTGAACTGCTGCTTGCCGAAACGGTAGACCGAATCGGCGGCGGCCCCGGTTATCCATTTCGAAGTGACGGCATATTCGTCGGCAGCCGTCGCAGCGTCGGGCACGGGCGTGTAGAGCCATTTCACGGCATAGTAGTCGTAGAGGCCGAAACGCGGCGGGGTGAGCTTCACGCCGCGCTCCCTATCCCCGGGCCGGGCCACGTAGTTGAAGCGAGCGTAGTCCATGATCGAGGTGGTCGTGCCGTACTTCTGCGTGAACGACGGCGAGCGGAGCGAATCGACCGGAATCACCGCCGAGGCGCTCATGTTGTGCATGTAACCCAGGCAATGGCCGACCTCGTGGGCCACGACGTAGCGCAGTCCGTCGCCGATCACCTCCTCGGGAATCGTCACGGCGCGCACACGCTCGTCGGCCTGCGCCGTCTGGACGAACAGCCAGTTGTTCAGCAGTTTCATCACGTCGTGGTAGACATAGACCGAAGCGTTGAGTATCTCGCCGCTGCGCGGATCGACCCACGAAGGCCCCATGGCGTTGGCGATGGCGATCGGCGCGTAGCGAATGCACGAATACTTGATGTTGTCGGGATCGAATTCGGGATCGTCCTTCGGATAGGGCTTTGCGGCGATGGCGTTTTTAAATCCGATGCGCCCGAAAGGCTCGTTCCACTGGTCGACGGCCTCGAAAATATGCTTTTTCCACATCTCCGGGAATCCGTCGTCGACGTAGAAAACGATCTGTTTCTTCGGCGCGACCCGCTCGCCGCGCTTCCAGGCATCCATGTCCGACGGCTCCAGCCGCCAGCGGTGGGCGTAGTAGATCACCTTGGCACGCTGCTCACGCTCGCTGAAAAGCACCTTGCCGGTCGGGAACACCGACATGCGGCTGTCGGTGATGCGCGGACGGTAAGGCTCGCGGGGCAGCAGCACCAGCGAACGGGTCATCACGGCCGTCAGCGGCTGATCCTTGACCAGCGTCGTGCGGCCGCGGGTGAGCGTGAAAATATAGCTCAACGTACTGCGCACCACCACATTGTCGCTGAAAGCCTTGATTTCGCCCAGCATCGAACGCTCCTTCTGGAAGGTCTTCTTCAGCTCGAAAGCCGTATAAAGTCCGTACTTCGAGAAGGGCGACATCTCCTCCACGTCGGCCACGAACAGGTCCGTGACGTTGACCACCACGGCCGTGCTGTCCCGGTTCCAGGCCTCGATCTTGTAATGGCGCAGGATGGGATCGGCCGTGTTCCGCTTCACCGCCTCGGCCAGCGCGCGGGAGGCCCCCGTCTCGTCGGTGATGTTCTCGCAGTTGACCGTACGCAGCTGGACCGAACGGTCGTTGCGCGTGAAAACCACGTGCAGCGGATAGTCCGACTTGGAGCCGGTCGTCGCCGCAGCGTTGTCCGAAACCTCCGAAATGGTCGATCCGAGCAGCATTTCGCGCCCGAAAAGCGAATCGGGAATCTCGAAATAGAGCTTCCCCTTGACGTCGTGCAGGCGGAACATGCCGTCGGCCACCGTATGTTTCTCCTTGAAGAGTTTGTCGTAATCGCTTTCCTTCGGTTTTTCGGCCGAACTCTCCGCCTTCTTCGAAGCGGAGGATTTGGGCTTCTTCGCCGTCGCCGTCGCCGCCGTGAGGCAGAGCAACAGCACCAATAGTTTTCGGATCATCTGCTGAAATTTAGAATTGTGTTCGAGGTTCTTTTCGTCCCGGTTCCTGCGCCCGTTTCATAATAAAGAGGGAATTTTACCGGAAACGACATACACGAAGGCCGAAAAAAATGGGCCGCGTCGTGTGACGCGGCCCGTTCATCCCTGATTTTCAGCGAATCAGTACATATACTCGGTTTTGGATGGGTTGCCTCCCTGCTGCGACCACGACGCGGCGCAGCCCTCGGCCGCACCCTTCACCGCGAAGACGGTGGGCTTGTCGTCCTTCATGCCGTTGACGTAGATCGTGCCGTCGTAGGAGATCGTCGGCGACGAACGCAGCTCGTCGGCCAGCTTGATCTCCGCCACGCGCGAGCCGTCCTCCGGGCGGAGTTTCACCAGCTTGCCCGTAGTCCGGTCGTTGTAATAGACGAAGCCCTGATCGTCGACGGCCGGAACGCCGTTGATGTCGCCGTCGGCGGCGTGCTCCCAGCGTTTCACGCCCTGCGCGGAGATGGCCGTGACGTGGGCCGCCACGCTGCCGGTCTTCTGCGTCGCGGCGTAGACCGTGCCGTCCTCGCCCAGCGCCACGCCCATGCCCGACTGGGCGCAATCGCCCTTGACGGGACAGTACCAGTCCGGTTCGGGCGTCTGCCCGTAGACGGTCTTTGCCGGATCATAACAGTAGACGACACCCCCGCCCAGACTCTTGTCCGCGCGCACGCCCTGGTTCTGGAACAGAATGTAGACCTTGCCGCCGGGACCCGACGCAGGCTGCGTGCCGTTCGGCGCCTCGCACGTAGCATCCTTGCCGCTGCCGCCGTAGTTGTGCTCGCGGCCGTTCGACTTCACGCAGGAGAATTTCCACTTGCCCGCGCCGTCGGGGAAGAAGACGCGCATGCCGTGACTGCCGCCCGTACCGGCGATCACCATGCCGTTTTTGAGCGGCAGCACGCCGCCGTAGGAGCCGCCGTTGACGTGCCGCTCGTCCACCAGGTCGCCCGACGATTTGTCGTAGACCTGGAAATTCTGGTGCCCCGAAGGCACGTTGCGCGCCACAATGAAGAGGTATTTCTCGGTGACGGCCGGCGAAAGGAACCGGAAGCTGGTGTTCACGCCCGTATTCACATGCCAGACCTGCGAGCCGCCCCCGGCGCCGCCGCTGACGGCGTAGAACGCGCTGCCTCCCGCGCCCTTGTTCGGCTCGTTGAAGCCCGCCAGCGCGTAGACCGTGCCGTCCTCGTCGACCGAAGGCGTCGGCGACTGCACCTTGATCGAACCGCTGTTGTTCTCGGCCGACGCACCGTCCTTGCCGATGTCGAAGGCCCAGAGACGCTCGCCGGCCTTCGTGAAGCAGACCAGCGAATAACCCGTCGAAGTCACATAGACATACTCGCCGTCGGGGCTGACCGCAGGCGACGTGCCGAACACATAGGCGTCCTTCGTGTCGTCGTAGGGGTACGACCAGAGCAGGTCGAGGCTGATGGCGCCGCGGCCCACGTCGATGGTCACCGTCTTGGTGTTCCTGCCTTTCTTGTTGTCGGTCACGGTCAGCGAGACCTCCGTAGCCCCCTGCGCCGCGAAGGTGAATTCGGGATTCTGCTTGTCGGAGGTCGTGGTTCCGAATTTCCACTCCCAGGCCACCACCTCGCCGTCCTCGTCGGTCGAACGGTCGGTGAACTGCACCGGTTCGCCCGCCACGACCTTCTCGGGCGACCACGTGAAGTCGGCCACGGGCCGGATGTTGTTGTCCACGACCCGAATGGTCTTCTCGAACGACGACTTCTTCGCCCCGCGGTCGGAGGTGACGGTCAGCTTGATGACATACTCTCCGGCCTGATCGTAGGAGATGTTCTCCGGGGTGGTTTCGTAGGAGACGACGCCCTTGCCCAGCTCCCATTTGCAGATGGCGATCAGGGCGTTTTCGGCCGTCGAAGTGTTGGTGAGCACCACCGGGTCGCCCACGTCGTAGGACTCCTTGTCGGTGGTGAACGAGGCGTGGACCGCCACTTCCTCGTCCGGCTGGCAGGAGACGGCCCCCATGAGGGCGAAAGCGGCCAGCATATAGATAAATCGTTTCATTTCAATCGGTTTTGAGCTTTGGTTGCAGGATTACTTGAACTCTAACACGGCCGCGATGGGATAGTGGTCCGAAATGTAGGGGACCTTCTCGTAACGCTGGTCGACGGTGGCGAAGCGCAGGGGCGTGAAGCCCGAGCTGAAGATGTGGTCGATGCGCGGGTAGTTGGTCGCCCCGCCGAAGTTGTTGAACGACGCCTTGTTGTCGGTCACGGGAGCGGTCGTGCGCGCGTCGGCCATGAACTTCTTCACGCCGTCGAAAATCGGGCTGTCGAGCATCTTGTTGAAGTCGGCGGTCAGCACCGTCGGCTGGTTGTCGGGGTTGAGCGACCGGATCTTCGCCTCGATCAGCTCCATCGACTTCTGGGCCGCCACCTGCCCCACATGGTCGATGTGGGTGTTGACGTAGAAGAACTTGCGGCCCGACTTGTAGTGGGTGAACAAGGCCCACGTGGCCGTGCGGTAGGTCGAGGCGTCCCAGCCGACCGACGGGACGTCGGGGGTGTCGGAGAGCCAGAAGGTCCCCCACTTTTCGAGCTTCACGGCATCGGCGAGGTAGTAGATGGCCATGAACTCACCGGCATTCTGGCCGTCGGTGCGGCCCACGCCGACGCTCTTGTAGCCCGCGCAGTTCTCGTCCATGTAGGTCTTCTGGTCGAGCCGCGCCTCCTGCACGCCGAGCACCGTCGGCTGCTGGTCGGCGAACATCGCCGGAACGGCCTTTTTGCGGTTGTCCCAACTGTTCGCACCGTCGTCGCCCGAGCTGTAACGCACATTGAACGACATGACTCTCAGCTGATTGTCCTCAAGTCCGGGATTGACCGGCTCCTCCGGTTCGTCACCGGGCTGGGGTTTGTAGAATTCCGAGTAATCGGGCTTCGGATCGCTGCACCCGGCGGCGAAAACGAAGGCGAAACTCAACGAAAACGTCAGTAAATAACGGAATATTCTCATGGTCTTGCTTTTTATTTATTCGTTGTCCCACTCGGGGTTCTGCGAGATCGTATAGCCCGCGTTCCTGTAATCGCGGATCACCTTGGCGGGAATCGGATAGAGGTACTGGCGCCCGTCGGGATACCAGTAGCGGTCGCCCGCACCGGTCTTGTAGACCAGATCGTAACCCGACACGGGATTCGCCTCGGCATAAAGCCCCACGCCGTCCTGATTGACGCGGACGGCGATGTTCTTGTAGGCCGCCGGAGCCGACGCAACCTCGCCCTCGGTGAAGTAGTAGTCGTTCACGCCGTCGCCGTTGACATCGACGGGCTGCTCCAACCCGGGGATGTGAATGCCGCTCCACCGCAGGGTCTCCATCAGCGATCCGCACTTCCAGCGGCGCAGGTCGTCGAAGCGCATGCCTTCGGCGACGAGTTCGATGGCCCGCTCGCGGCGGATTTCGAGCAGCACGGGGCTGGTCACGTCCGGATAAAAGGTGCGTTGCAGGTAGCTGTCGACGGTCGTGGGCAGCGTCTCCGTGCCGCCCGTGATACCCGCGCGCTTACGCAGCGCACCGACCGTGAGCGCCCATTCGGAGTCGGTGAGCACCCCCAGTTCGGCCTGCGCCTCGGCGTAGTTGAGCAGCACCTCGGCATAGCGGATCAGCGGAATGCTGTTGATGTTCTTCGCACCGCCGTCGTACTTCGATTCGTCGAGCGTATACTTGATCACCTGGTAGCCCGTGAGCGAAAGGTTTTTGATGTCGGCGACCGCCGTCTTGCCGTCCCACAGGAAGTTGCGGCCGCGCACGGTCTGCTCCAGGCGCAGGTCGCGCCCCTCCATCTCCTCGGCGAAGGATTTCACGGCGTAGTCGGCGGCGGCGGTGAAGGGCGTGCCGTCCTGCTTGAGGTAGGTGTGGACGAACGAGCGGACGAGGCTCCAGCACAGTCCGTACGAGCGGGCGTTGAACCACCAGTTCTGCTCGCCGAAGATGCCGGATTTCTCGTTGGCGCAGACGGCGAGGATCACCTCCTGCGTCAGCGGCGTCTCGCTGTAAAACAGATCGCGATAGGCGCCCTTCTTGCCCGCGGCGGTGTTGAGCGAGCAACCGCTGTTGTCGATCACCAGCTTGGCGGCCTTGGCGGCCTCGCGATACAGCTCCTCGGGGGTTATCTCAAGCCCCGTGAGGTTGTGGTAACGGCGGTAAGCCGCTTCGAAGAGGCAGACGCGCGACTTGAGCGCGGCGGCGGCCCAGCGCGTGAGCGTCGCGCTGCCGGTCGACGAGGTGGCCTGGATGTGCTCGTAGGCGAAATCGAGGTCGGCGATCAGGTTGCGGATGATCACGTCGCGGCTGTCGCGGTCCTTGTACATCACGTCGTTCTGGTAGGACTGGATGTCGTTGGGGAACCAGGGAACTTCGCCGTAGGTGGTCAGCTTGTCGTAGTAGAACCACGCACGGAACCAGCGGGCGATGCCGAGGTAGTTGTCGCGCGTCTCGGCTTCGACGGTGCAGTATTTCGGATCATTGCAGCCGTCGATGAAGTAGTTCACGTTCTTGAGCGCGCCCCAGCTCCAGCTGGTCGCCGTCTCGGTGTTGTAGGCCCCCCGCTTGATGAAGGTGTCGGTGTTGCTGACGGCCCCCACGTCGCACATCTTGTCCTGCATGAAGCCGTTCTTGAGCGTCGGCAGGGCCTTGTAAAACGAATTGGAGTAGAGTTCGAGACCCGATTTCGATCCGAAGATCATCGACTTGTCGGCTTTCACCTGCACGTCCTCCGTCAGGTCGCACGACGTGGCGAACGCAACGCAGCCCACGAGCAGACTCCATATATAGGTTGATCTTTTCATAGCACGTAAACAGTTTAATAGGTGATCGAGATGCCGAAGCTGAAGCTGCGCATCACGGGATAGTTATGTCCGTCGCCCTTGCTGTCGGAAATATCCGAGTCGGATTTCTTGCTGGCCACCGTCACGTCGAAATCCTTCGTGTGGCGGTAGAGCGGCGACCAGCTCCAGAGGTTCTCGCCCGAGAAGTAGACAGAGACCTTCGAAAGACCGATTTTCGAAATCCACCGCTTGGGCAGCTCGTAGCCGAACTGAAGATTCTTCAGCCGGATGTACGACACGTCCTGCAGGTAGCGCGTATTGACGTTGACCGTATTGGCGTTCATCGGGCCGTAGTAGCCCACGTAGCGCGGCAGGTAGGCGTTCGGACGCTCCTCGGTCCAGTAGTTTTGCAGATGCCACGTCGGAACCTGGTTGTAGGGACGGTTGTACATGCCCCAGAAAAGGCTTTCGTCGCTGGGGAACCACTGCTGTCTGCCCACGCCGTCGAACAGCGCCGAGAGGAAGAAACCGTTCCAGTCGGCATTGAGCGAAATGGTGTAGAGGTAGCGCGGCTCGGAGTTGCCGATGATCTTCCGGTCGCCCGGATCGTCGACCGTGCTGCTGCCGCGGTCGATGGCGTCGTTACCGTTCAGGTCCTCGAAGCGCATGTCGCCCGGATAGGTGATGTACTTCTCGGAGGTCTGCATGATGTCATTCTTGTAGCCCTTGCCGCCGAACGCCGCGTCGATTTCGGCCTGCGACTGGAACAGCCCGTTGCAGACGAAACCCCAGATCTCGCCCAGACGCTGCCCCTCGTAGTAATCGGAGAGCTTGCGCGAGGCGTTGTTATAGCGGTCGATTATGGAATAATAGTCGGCCAGCGTCGCCTTGATTCCGAAATTGAAGGGCTTGCCCGCCAACTTGAACGAATCGTTGTAGCTCAACGCGATTTCATAGCCGTAGGTGCTCATGTCGGCGTAGTTGCCCTTGGGGGCCGTCGCTCCGAAGGTGTCGGGAAGCGTCGGGCCGACGGTGTACATGTCCACCGTCTTGCGGATGTAGTAGTCGGCCGTGAGGTTCAGCCGCCCGTTCAGGAAACCGGCGTCCAGTCCCACGTCGAAGGTTTTGGAGGTCTCCCAGCCGATGTTGTCGGGAATCTGGCCCGGGAGGCTCGTGTAGCGCAGCTTGGCCTGCCCGAAGAGGTAGCGGGCCGCGTCGCCCGAACCGGTTCCGAAGGTCGACAGGCCGAAGGTTTCGAGGTAGGTGTAGGGATCGACGTTGCTGTTGCCCAGCGCACCGTACGAGGCGCGCAGCTTGAGGTTCGAAACGGCCTTGGGGCTGACGTCCCAGAACTTCTCCTGCGAAACGCGCCAGGCGGCCGAAGCCGAGGGGAAGAAGCCCCATTGGGAGTTGTTCGGAAATTTCGACGAGCCGTCGTAGCGGCCGTTGACTTCGAGCAGGTAGCGGTCGTCGTAGGCGTAATTGAAGCGGAAGAAAGCGCCCACGTAACGCCAGCGGCTGCCGCCGGCGGTGATCGACATGACGTCGCCCAGCGCGAAGTTGATGTTGTCGGCGTCGGGCATCAGAAGACCGTTGCGCTCGGAGTAGGTCGACTTGTAGTCCTGCTGCTCGTAGTTGTAACCGGCCAGCGCCTTGAAATAGTGTTTCTCGGCGAAGGTGTCCTCGAACTCGGCGTAGGCGTTGGTGGCGATATAGGTCGTCAGTTGCAGCGACTCCTTCATCACGTCGTCGGTCTCGGGCGTGCCGAGGTAGACGATTTCGCCCTCGTAGGCGCTGTAAGGAATGGCCGTGGTCTTTTTAGTCTCGGTGTAGTCCTTGGTGCGGAACGAGAAGTCGCCCGTCAGGCGCAGGCGGTTCTCCAGCATCGTGACGTTGAGCGTGGTGGTGTTCTTGAGCGTCTTGGTCGTGCGGTCGAGCCAGTTGTTGCCCGTCACCAGGCCGCCGATGGCGTAGGCGCCCGACTTGGTGAGCGTACCGTCGGGATTGAAGATCGGCGACGAAGGGTGCCCCTGGTCGTTGAGCGAACGCCACAGCACGCCTCCGCCCTCCTTCGAATAACCCATCGGCTGACGGTAGTGGTCGTGCGTATAGTCGAAGTTATTGCTGATCTTCAGCCATTTGAACACCTGCGAGGAGACCTTCGAACGGAGGTTCATCGTGCGGTAGGTGTCGGGCGTGAAGTTGAACAGGCCGTTGTAGTCGTACAGACGCCCCGAAAGGTAGTGGCTGATCTTGCCGTTCGAACCGCTGACCGAGATGTTGTGCGTCTGGGCGATCACCGTATCCTTGTAAAGTGCGTCGTAGTAGTCCGTATTGCCGTAGTAGACATACTTGCCGTCGGGTTCGACCGTCGTTTCGAGCTTGTTGCCCGCGAGTTTGCGCTGGCGGAAGGTGTCGAGCCACGCACGCGAAAAGTCCTGCGAGTTGTTGAAGCCCGTCGGCTCGTTGAAGCGGTAGTTGTACCATGCGTCGTAGAAGAGGCGCGAATAGACGTAACCGTCGTCCACGACGTCGGGAATGGCCGTGGGCTGCTGGATGGAGACGTTGCCCGTGTAGTTGATCGTGAACTTGTCGGTGAGTTTGCCCGGGTCCTTGGTGGTGATGAGCACCACGCCGTAGGGTGCGCGCGAACCGTAGATGGCGGCCGAAGCTGCGTCCTTGAGCACCGAGACCGACTCGATGTCGTTGGGGTTGAGCATCGCGGGGTCGCCCTCGACGCCGTCGATCAGCACCAGAGCCGATCCGCCCGCGCCGATCGACGTCTTGCCGCGGATGTTGTACGACGCCGAGCGGTTGGGCTTGCCGTCGGCCAGCGAAATATTGAGGTTGGGCACGGCGCCCTGCAACATCTGCGTGACGTTGGCCACGGGACGGTTCTCCAGAAGTTCCGAGGAGACCTGGTCGACGGCGCCCGTCAGGTTGGCCTTCTTCTGCGTGCCGTAGCCCACGACCACCACCTCGTCGACGAGCGTGGCATCCTCCTTCAGCTCCACGGTGACGAACGAACGGTTGCCGACCGGGATTTCGGCAGAGGCGTAGCCCAGCGCCGAGACTTGCAGCACGGCGCCGTCAGCCAGACCCTCGAACGAGAACGAGCCGTCGGTCCCGGAACTCACGCCGCGGGTGGTTCCCTTGACAATCACCGCGGCCCCGACAACGGGCTGGCCCGCGGCATCCCGGACGACGCCCTTAACGGATTGCGGCACAGCGGCACTCTGCCGGGGGGGGGAAAGGTAAATCTTGCCGTCGCGGATCTCGATTTCGACCTTGTCGTCCGCCAGCAGCTGTTTCAGCGCCGCACGCACGTCGACATCCGCGACGGCGATGCTGACGACCTTGTCGGGATTGACCGTCGGACGCGCGTAGTAGAACGTGTAGCCCGTCTGCTCGGTAATCCGCCCGAACACCTGTTCGAGCTTGGCATTCCGGAAATTCAACGTCACTTTCTGCGCCCGGGCCGTCAGGGCCGTCCCGGCTACACAAAGCAGCATCAGAAATAGTAGTCTGATTCGTTTCATACAGATTAGTTTAGGTAGTTGTTTACTAAAAAGCCCGTTTGCGCGCTTTTCACAGAATAGACACGCAAACGGGAAAAAACGATGAGCCGAAACTCTTTTTTTTATCTGAAACTTACCTTTATTTCTGTTTTGGTGCGTTCGAAACGGACCGGCGAGATCAGTTCCATTTCACGCAAAACATTATCCAGCAGCGTGTTGTCGGTCGCAAAGGTGTAGGATATGGGGCGATCGGGCTGTCCGACTGTTTCGAAGCGCACGTCGTACCACCGCGAAAGGGTTTCGAGCACCTCTGCAAGGGGCGTGTCGCGGAACGAGATCACGTCGTCCTTCCAGATCGAATAACGCATGGCGTCGGCTCCGCGGACGATCCGCCCCTCGCCCGAGCGGCGGTCGTAGAGCAGCTGTTCGGAGGGCGACAGCTCGAAACGACCGCCGCGGCGGTCGTCGAGCACCACGCGCCCCTCGTCGAGCGTTACGGCGACGATGTCATCGTCGCGGTAGGCCTTGACGTTGAACGACGTACCGAGCACCTGGATCTCTCCGCCCTCGAACTCCACGACGAACGGCCGCCGGGGATTGTGGGTCACCTCGAAGTAGGCTTCGCCTTCGAGCCGGATGCGACGCTCGAAAAGCCCGAACTTCACGGGATAGTGGATTTTCGACTCGGAATTGAGGTGGGCGACCGTGCCGTCCTGAAACAGGCACTGCGTACGCCGCCCCCGGTCGACGACGAATTCACCGTACTCCGCATCCGAAAAGATGCCCCCTACCTGACGGTCGAGACGCAGGGCGACGCCCAGCACCAGCGCGACGGGAATCACGACGGCGGCGACGCGAAAAAGAATGCGGCGGCGCCGGCTGCGCGTGAGGGCGGTTTTGATCCGCGCGAAGATGCGCTCCGAGGCGACCTCCTCCCGCTCATAGTCGCCGCAGGACTCCTGCCGGTCGAAGTCGCGGCCGATGTAGCGGCTGGCCCATGCCTGGCCCGAATCGGTGGCGAGCCACTCGGCGACCGAAGCGGCCTCGGCGGCGGTGGCGCGGTTTTCGAGCGTCTTATGCAAAAGTTCTTCCGAAGGTCTGTTCATAAAAATAAAGTTTGCAGGATGACGATAAGCAGGACGATATGGCCGAAACGGCTCTTCAGGAGTTTGACGCCCTCCTGGTAGTGCGAACGGACGGTGTTGACCGAAAGATTGAGCATTTCGGCGATCTCGGGGTTCGAATAGCCCGCCTTGCGCAGGTACATGACCTGCCGCTTCTGGGTCGGAAGCCCCGCGATCACCGTATCGAGCATCTGCAAAAGATCCTCGCGCTCGATCTGCGCGTCGAGCGGGTCCGAAGCCTCGGGAATGAGCTGCGCCAGGCGGTAGCTGTGCACCAGCTCGGTATTGCGGCTGCGCAGGTAATTGAGGATGTAGTTGCGGGTCATCGTGTAGAGGTAGTTCCGCAGGCTCAGCATGACGGTCATCTCCTGCCGCCCGATCCAAAGTTTCACGAAGACGTGCTGCACGGCGTTCTCGGCCGCGGAACGGTCCTTCAGCATCTTCAGGGCCACGGCATAGAGTATCCGGTGATACTTCCCGTAAACCACCCGGAAAGCCTCCTCGCTCCCCTGCTTGATCCGCCGGAACAGTTCCCGATCCTCGTTTTCCTGAATGAAATCTTCGGTCATACCGGAAGCAAAGATAGCATTAATTTCAGATTTGCAACCTCCTGCCCCAAAAAACGAAAAAGCCGCAGCCCGAAAGCTGCGGCCCTGCCGGTCTGCGGATCAGCGGATTCCGTATTTCCGGAAAATCTTGCGCAGCTGCGGTTCGAGATGGCGGGTCATGTACATGAAACCCTGGTCGGAGGGGTGCGAACCGTCGACCGTCCCGAGGTGGTCCGTGCCGATCATCCCCCGGGAGTCGATGAAGTAGATGTTCCGGTCGTCCTTCATCAGCCGCCGGACGCCCGCTTCGGCGGCGGCGCGCTTGTCGAATTCGAATTTCCGCGCCCGGAGGTTGAAATTCACGGTCTCGCGGACCTCGGTCTGAATGAAGATCAGCGGCGTCGAGGGATGCGCCTTGCGGACGGTCGCCACGAAGGCGTCGAGCCGCTCCTCGATCTCCCCGGCGCTCGGGTTGGAGAAGGCGTCGAAAACAAAGGCGTCGGCATCCATCTCGGCCAGCATCCGCGCGAATTCGGGTTGCAGCTTGCATTGCCCGCTGTAACCGAGATTCAGGAAATCGAGTCCCATCCGGCGGGCCAGCCGCGCCGTCCAGGTCATGCCGGGACGCCCGGCCGAAGCGCCGTGGGTGATGCTCGACCCGAGCACCACGATCCGGTGGCGGAAGGGGTTCGGAACGGTCTCGATGCGGCTGTCGCCGTCGATGCCCAGTTCCAGCGAAAGCACCTCGTCCCACAGGGGCAGGTAGACCAGACAGGTCTTTTCGCCCTCGTCCATATACTCGACCAGCGCGCTGTCGTGGTTGTCGCCCTTGGGCCAGCCGAAACCGGCGTAGACCCACTGCCCGTCGCGCTCGATGTAGAGATCGAGACCCTTGCGGGCGATGGCGGTCATGTTGTGGCCCAATCCGTATCCGCCGGTTTTCCACCGGGCGCGGATCGTCCGGCTGTCGGTGCGGAAAACGACGGCCAGTCCGGTGGAGAAGGCCGAGTAGTTCTTCACGGGCTGCCAGAGTTCGTAACGGGCGGTGTCGACCCGCTGGAACAGTTTGGGTGTGGGCATGCTCTTGCCGATGACGGTCAGCGTCGCGGCATCGACGTAACGGAGCGGTTGCTTCTCCTGCGCACCGGCGGCGTTCAGCGTCAGCAGCAGCACGGGCAGCGCGAGGCTGCGGAAAACGAGGGAAAGGTTCTTCATGGTATCGGAATTTGGTTGTATCCGGGTTTGTCGGCCGTCCGGCGGATTCAGAGTTTGTAGAGCGCGTAAACGGGATTGTGATCCGAGAGGAACGGAACGCCGTAACGCCCGGAATCGACAAGGGTCCGGTAGGCCAGCGCACGGGCGTTGCGGGCGAAAATGAAGTCGATCCACAGCGAACGCTTGCCGAAGTCGTTGAACGTCGGCAGTTCGTCGGTCACCGGGGCCGCATGGCGCGCCGACTGCATCCACGCCTTCAGCGGGTCGAGCAGGGCGTTGTCGTAGGTCGTATTCAGGTCTCCCGAGAGAAAGACGGCGGCCTTCTCACCGGCGATCCGCTTCATCCGGGCGACCATCATCCGGGCCGATTCGGCGCGGGCCTGCTTGCCGATATGATCGAAATGGGTGTCGAAATAGAAGAACTCCTTTCCGGTTTTCCGGTCCTTGAGCTGCACCCACACCGTGACGCGGCGGCACATGGCGTCCCAGCCCCGCGAAGGGCATTCGGGCGTGGGGCTGATCCAGAAAAACCCGCTGTCGAGCAGGATGTATTTCGAACGGCGGTACATGATCATCAGATGCTCGCCGCCGTCGGGTTTCTTCTCGATGTCGGTCGCGGCGTCGCGTCCCATGTCGACCTCGGCGTATTCGGGGAGGTTCACCTTCAGATAGTCGATCTGCGGCCGGTGCGGCTCCTGGAAGCCGATGACGTCGGGCGATTCCGCACGGATCATCTCCAGACAGGCGGCGCGCCGCGCAACCCAGCCGTTGTCGCCGTCGGCGCCGGGCTTGTAATAGCGGATGTTGAACGACATCAGTTTCAGGTCGGCCTTCGCAGCGGCGGCGGCCAGCGCCTTGTCGTCCTGCGCCCGCAGGGGCAGCGCAAGGCCGAGAAGCGCAACAAAAAGCAGTAGTTTTTTCATCATGGACAAAGGTGCCAACACACCGGACGCAGCCGAAACCGGACAGCCCGGCAGAACGCTCCGACAAATAAAAAATATCATTACAGCACCAAAGATAATTCAAAAAAAGCAAAAAAAGCAAACCGGACCCTGCTTTTTTATACGGATTACGGGCCGCAGACCACTGTAACAGGCAGCAAAAAGAAAGGGCCGAACCTCCGACGGAGCCGACCGGAACGGGGTGCACGCCGCGGTTCCGGGACAGAAACGCCGTATCCGCCGATCTTCGGACGTCAGGCGTTTTTTCCGCGGGAAAGGCTCCGAATGTCCCGGAAAATTGCTACCTTTGCCGCAAACAAACCCTATTTACACTATGGAATTCGAAGGAACCGTTTACAAAATACTGCCCGTGACGAAGGGAACGTCGGCACGCGGTGAGTGGCAGCGTCAGGATGTGGTTTTCGAAATGAACGAAGGCTCTTTCACACGCAAAATCTGCGTTACGTTCTTCAACAAGCCCGAAGACGTGGCCCGTCTGAAAGAGGGTTCGACCTACAACGTCTCGGTCAACATCGAGTCGCGCGAATACAACGGCCGCTGGTACACCGACATCCGCGCATGGCGTCTGCAACCCAAACAGGAGGCCGCGGCGGCCCCGATGCCCGACATGCCGCCCATCGCCGAGGAGCCTTCCTACGCCTCTGCGCCCGCACAGGTCGACGACCTGCCGTTCTAAACGGACTCAACCGAAAAACTCCGGCCTTCGATGATTCGAAGGCCGGAGTTTTTTTAGATGCCTATTTATAAAAAATCCGGATGCGCATGCGCACATCCGGATTCATTTTCCGCGGGGTCCGACTATTTTGCGGGAGCAGCCTCGGGCTTCTCGGCCGTTGCAGTCGAATCGGCCGGAGCAGGCTCCACGTAGGGAGTGACGTCGATCAGCTCGACCTCGAACTCCAGAGCCTCGTTGGGACCGATGTCACGGCCTGCGCCGCGCGCACCGTAAGCCAGGTCGGCGGGAATCCAGAGCGTGATCTTGCCGCCCTTGCCCACCAGCTGCAACCCTTCCGTCCATCCGGGAATCACACGGTTGAGCGGGAACTCGACGGGTTCGTCCTTGTCGAAATCATCGGGACGCTGCTTCTTGATCATCTCCTGCTGCTCCTTCGAACGGTTGGCGAACTTCGAGGTGTCGAACACCTTGCCTTCGCGGGTACGGCCCGTATAGTGCACCTTCACCACGTCGCGCGGGTCCTTGGGCATCACCGAAGCGTCGCCGGCGTCGGTAACCTTATAGAGCAGGCCCGACTCGGTCTTCTTCACGCCCGACTTCTTCTCCGTCTTCTCCAGCCACGCCTTCGAAGCCTCGGCGTTCTCGGCCGGACGCTTCACCATGAAGTAGTACTGCAAGTACTGGTTCACCTCGTCCTCGGTCATCTTGGCGTTGTTGTCGCGCACGTTCTGCATGGCCTCGCCGATCCAGACCAGCTGAATGGGCATGCCGCTCTGTGCGATGTTGTAACCGATGTCGTTACCGAAGGCATAGGAGATCTCGGTACGCTCCTCCTCGCTCTCGAACATGTCGGGATCGGCCGCGGGATACTCCACCTTGGTCGTGTCGCCGCCGGCCAGGCGCACGCTGTCCGCCTCGGCACGCTTCTGCGCCACGGCCTGCGCACGCTCGCCGCGCTTGGTCATAAAATATTCGCGCAGCATATCGAGCGACTTGTCGTGCTCCTGGGTGGCCTTGCCCAGAGCGCCTTCCCGGACACCCTTGTCCACAGCCTTGAAATCGAACGGAATATCCTTCATTTCGTAGCTCATGCCATAGCCGATGTTGGCTCCGAGCGAATACGACAGAGAGTCGAACTCGGACAGACTGCCCAGCTGTACCCCGCCCTTGTTTCCTCCGCAGGAGGCGAGCATTGCGGCACCCGCGAGCGCCGCAGCAAAAAAGATTTTTTTCATTGTTGTTTTCACTATGTTTGATGTTTCCTTTATATTGTCGCCGTCGCACGCGCAAAGACAGTGCAAACCGGGAGCAGAGGCGAATTTATCCGGCTCTGCCGAGGCGCCGCCTATCAAAGCGCGGGCTTATTCCCCGCAAAGATATAAAAATTTTGTTAACGAAATGATTCCGAGCAACTATTTTGGCGAAATCCCCGCGGCCGGACGATCCGGCCGCGGAACCGGCGGCGCCGGACGGACCGTCAACGCCGCCGCGACCGGGTCGTATACTTGTCGAGGTCGACGAGTTCGATCTCGAAATAGAGCGTCGCATTGGGAGCCACGCCCAGTTCCTTGTCGCCCTCGGCGCCGTAGGCTGCCGACGAAGGCATCCAGGCGTTGATCTTGCCGCCCTTGCCGATGAGCTTCACGCTCTCCTGCACCCCGCGCCGCAGGTTGCGGACCAGCGAACGCACCGTATCGCCCCGCTCGTAGGAGGAGGTGATCTCGTCGCCCGCCGCCGTGCGGATCACCCACCGCAGGGCCACGCTGTCGCGCTCGGAAGTGGGAACCTGATTCTGATCCCCGACGTCCGTAACGGTGTAGGTCACGCCCGACGACGTGCGGGCATAGGAGCGGTTCGACTTGGCGATGTCGAGGAGGAACTGCTCCTCATAGGCGCGTGCCTTCTCGGGAAGGGCGTAGTTCACGTAGCTCAGATAGAACGTCTCGGCATCGGCCGCCGAGAGTCTGGGATTGCCGCGGAACATGTCGCGGATGCCTTCGCAAACGGCGTTCACATTGATCGTCGAATCCATTTTCAGCAGGTTCGCGCCCACGTTCATGCCGATGACGTAGGCCACCGAATCGGTATCGTTCCGGAGTTTCACGCCGCCTCCGCCCGAATTTTTCGAGCAGGCTCCGGCCAGCAGCAGCACGAGGGCCGGGAGGATCGGGAAGGTCTTTTTCATCATTATCGAATCTTTTTTGCAAAGATAGTGCAAGGCGCCGGCAGAAGCAAATAAATCTGTTCCGGCCGCACGAGTCCGGACCGGACGCCATTTCCGGCAAACGCCGCCTGCGCGGCGGATGCCTACCGCCCGCCCTGCCGGGTCCGGCGGTTTTTCCCCGAAAAGATCAGGATCAGCAGGCACCCCACGACGGCGGCGGCCAGCGAACCCATCAGGATCGCGATCTTGCCGCGGTCGACCAGATCGGGGTCGGTGAAGGCCAGCGAATCGACGAACAGCGACATCGTGAACCCGATACCGCCCAGGCAGGCCACGGCCAGCAGCATGCGCCACGTCGCCCCCTCGGGCAGCTCCGCAAGACCCGTCCTCACGGCTCCCCAGCTGGCAAGGAAGATGCCCAGCGGCTTGCCGAGGACAAGACCGAAGAAGACGCCCATGCCGATTGATCCGATTTCGGGCGAATAGTGGAAAATATTGAGGTATTCGAGCGACGTAATCTCGACGCCGGCGTTGGCCAGCGCGAAGACCGGCATGATCAGGAACGTGACGTAGGGCGCCAGTCCGTGCTCCAGACGGTAGCTCATGCCCACCGAGTTGGACGACAGGTCGTGCATGCGCCGCAGGTAGAACCGCTGCTCCTCGTTGGGGAAATCCTCGTGCGAGGCGGCGCGGAGCATCAGCGCATTGAGCCATCGCATCTTATGGGCGAAATACTCCTTGCTGTAACGCGGCTCCATCGGGATCAGCAGCGCCATCGCCACGCCCGAGATGGTCGAGTGGACGCCCGAGTAATAGAACAGCCCCCAGACCACGAAGGCCGGGACCAGATAGGAGAACATGCGCTTCTCGCCCATCTGCTTCATAAAGTAGACCCCCAGCATGATGACCAGCGCCACCAGCAGGCAGGTGATCTGCACCTTGCCGCCATAGAAAAGCGCGATGACCAGAATGGCCCCCAGGTCGTCGGCGACGGCCAGCGCCGTGAGGAAGATTTTGAGCGACACGGGGACGCGGTTGCCCAGCATCGAGAGGATGCCTATGGCGAAGGCGATGTCCGTGGCGGTGGGGATTCCCCAGCCGTTTGCGGCCATCGTGCCGTGGTTGAACGCCGTGAAGAAAATCGCCGGGACCAGCATGCCGCCCGCAGCGGCCAGCACCGGAAGGATGGCCCGGCGCGCGGACGAAAGCTGCCCGCAGACGATCTCGCGCTTGATCTCAAGCCCCACGGCAAAGAAGAAAATCACCATCAGCCCGTCGTTGATGAACTTCTCGACGGTCATGCCCCGCGGGAAAATCCAGTCGATCACACCGTCCGGGGAATGGACCATCAGCGAGAGGTCGGTCTCCAGCAGGTGGTGGTAATAGAGTTTGGTCGCGGGGAGATTGGCCAGCAGCATGGCGGCGATCACGCACACCAGCAGCACCACGCCTCCGGCCCAGGGCGCTTCCAGGAAGTTGCGGCCCCGAAGCCCCATCATGTGTCGCTGGCGAACCCAGCGGTACATCGAAAAAAGTCGCATCTATCGGTCGTTTTATGATTCGTTTGACTTGAGGGTCTGCCCGCAGAGTTTCCAGAGCATGCGGGCGCCCGTGATGGCGTCGATCCGCTCGTCGGGCGCGGGGCACACCTCCACCACGTCGAAACCGATGATACGGCGTCCCGAGCGGGTGAGCGTATCGAGCAGCCAGACGGCCTGGTTGAACGTAAGGCCGCCGGAAACCGGCGTTCCGGTGTGAGGGCAGTTTTCGAAGGTCAAGGCGTCGATGTCGAAACTCACGTAGACCTCCTGCGGCAGCGCGTCGACGATGCGGCGGCACTGCGCATCCCACGTCTCGCCGCGGAAAAGGGCGGCCGCGAGCGAAAGGTCGTCGAACGTGGCGACGCGCCCGGACGAGG
>OKWJ01001264.1_pt1 | contig 19560 bp, 12 predicted proteins | sample 1607121 | NCBI WGS metagenome assembly OKWJ01 (sample SAMN04414080, study PRJEB24778) | human gut metagenome | material: faecal | host: Homo sapiens | reverse complement strand
TCTTAGGATAAAGCAAAAAAACGCTTTCTATACCTCTGACCATTTCTCCGGTCAGTTTTTGCAAAATTACGTATTTTTGTTCAATGTAACGCTCTTATATGAGTATTTATTTCTTCATACATAAGAGAATGGGAGCTTTCTAGGCGTAAAGATACATGGAAAATGGCATTAAGACGGAGAAAACAGTTCCTTATTTTTATTCCCCTTTCAGTTTCTGGTTTCTATAGTTTCTGCCCTCTTCTTTTTTCAGGTACAACCTCATTCTGTCCTTTCCGAAGTCTCCTCTGTTGGCATTATAGTTATTGATAACCATAGCTTCTATATCAGCTTTATCAATCCCATGCAAGCCAAATGTTCCGGTGAGATATACTAATGCATTTTCATAGAGCACACCATACCTGCATAACCATTTAGCTCTTGACAGGATAGACTGATGCCTGTGACCGTCCTCATAAGATTCAGGATATTCCAGGCGCCACTTCTTATCTATGTAATTGATCAGTGTCTTGTCTTTCCATTGTATCTGAAAACAATTATTCTGGATTATTTCTGCCAAGGTATGAGTGAAACTATTGCTTACGTAACCCTGATTATAGCTTTTCATAGGAGTTGCCCTCACTGACGGGGAATGCTCAAAATGGTAAGGGGTAAGAGAATCCCGTTGCGGATTGATATAAATCTCCGGATCCGAACTTAGGAAAAATGTCCGACTAAGATTACCGCATTTATCATCAAACTCTGGTATTCCTGGGTAGAGTTGTTCTCTAATACATCTGAAAAGTTCATTATGATACATAGGGTTTGTGTTATCATGAATCATTGCCACTTTTACTCCTGATCCACTCGGTGAAAACCAAAGTGCATAGATATGGAGACGGTCTGCCACAGCGATCAGGTTTCTCTTGAATTCTCCGGCATCAAGGTGGCTTTGGAAATGGTCAAAATCCAGAACCAACATATTGGAATATTCCCTGAGATTTTCCGGATCATCATTCCGGTAATCAAATACGCCAGAGGGAGCAATCATTGGTAACGACTTCTTCGCCTGCTTGTATTCTTCTTCTGTCGGCATAGCTCTGATTCTTACCGTTTGCTGGAACAGTTCTTGATTATCCCTGATCATACCCAAGACATAATCAAGGTTATAGAATCTTTTACTCTTGGAATCATCCGCATTGTTGTAGTAACTGACTGTTTTGTTAATCATCATATTGGGGATTTTTATTATTGTCATTCTCTCTACACATAACCACTCTTTTTTATTGGAGGTGCTATGTTCAGTATTTATGGTAATAGACTGGAATAAAAGTAATGTAGATACATAGCAAGATAAACAAGAGAGAGACCACTTCGTGCTCTTTCTTAAGTGATAAGAGAAGGGGAGATAAAATGTTTAAGTTTTTCTCTGTATCACTTTGAGAGACAGCGTAGCGGTCTTTCTTATTTAATTTATAAAACTTGTGTGTCTATGATTTATCATATTTATTGCTTCTATCTATCAATTCTATTATTATTTATCTACCCCCTTTTTTTTACTTCTTATATAATTTAACTAGTTTATCGAAAAAAAGCGGGTAACTTATAATGTTATTTATTCTTATCTACCAATTCTATTTACTAACTGTCTACTTACTTTTTTTTGATCCTTATATAATTTAACTAGCCCATTGAAAAAGAGCGGGTAACTTACAATTGTTATTCATTTCTATCTGCTATTTCTATTTTCAATTCTATTTATTATTTCTATCTACCCGCTTTTTTTTACTCCTTATATAATTTAACTAGCCCATCGAAAAAGAGCGGGTAAGGTATAGTATGGTTTTAGAGAAGAGTGGGCAGACTAGAACACCATACCCAATCCTTCTTTACCTACTCGATAAGTAAGGTTATTTTGATTTTATCTAACACCCTTATCAGTTTATTGTATCTACGTCTTTCCCTTGCACTTCTCTTTATCCCCAAATTCTCCAGATAATCAAAACTGACCTCTTTAGTGTATTCCCAGTTCATACCGATAGCATTTCTCATATCCTCATCATCCATAGCTAGTAGTACAATCTCATTCTTTAGGTTACTCCGGATATTCATGCTATCCAACCTGTTTTTCCAGTCACATGATTCCTGGCTATGTGACGAACTGATTACCCTGTTCTCATTGAAGTATGCATACATTCTACCTATGAAATCATACTTGAAGTCATCCGTATAATATACCGTATAAGTACCACCGTCGTGTTTTCTTATACCTATCCTTGTGATTAACTGACTGAAGAACCAGTCTTTCTGATTCTGTGTATCGGTAGTGGTTCCATAAGCCCGACGTATTCTGGCTGATTCTATATTCGGTAAGGTCCAGTTACCGCACATTACAATCTGGTCTATATCCCGGTAATTATTGGTACTCTTGTTATCTGAAGAGCCATAATAGGTAACAGTGAACAGTTCCTTGGGGACACCCTTAAGCAGTAAAGCCTCACTGATCTGTTCTGCGTATTCTGATTTACCCGGACCGTCGTCACCCCCGTTGATATCCTTCCAGCATACGACCAGGGTAGGTTTGTTTATAAGCATGGCTATACGGCTGGTAAACTCATCAAAACGTCGGGGATTGAGATTTCTTCTGAACAGTCCGAAGTCTATTTTCCGGAATTCAGTCACACAGTTATATTTCCGGTCCACATCAAGAAGCCTGAAGTTCCTGGAGTCCTTGAACAAAAGATCGCCTGCACCTTCGAAGATCAGTACATGCGTATTTATGTACACTCCCAGAGGGCACAAGTCAACGGGATAGAATGTGATGCCTGCCTTGTCACTGTCGGAGAGCATCCATGAATCATAATACTGCGGAATCAGGTTTAATGCCACATCACGCTTAATACGGTTAATCCGGTAAGACTGGTTGAAAAGATCATTCCTGGTATTCCTGATGAAATGGTCGTAATAAATTTCGATTTCTTCCGGTGACATACAAATGATATTGCCCGTATCATCAGTTTTACTGAATACTCCCAGTACTGTTTTATCAAATTCCACGAAAGGTCTGATAAAGGTGGGAGTCTCGTCAAACAGGATATACCGTCTAAGATCCGGTCGTACCATTAGTTTCCTGAAATCCCCGTCAAATGAATCTACGGATACTTGGGGACGGTAAATGAGGAAATAATTGATCAGGTCAGTCCAGAAACGTACATGTGTGATCAGGATGATCTTTTTCTCCATAAGAATCTCGGGATTGTCCCTGTATTGATTCAGAAAGGATGAACGCTCCTTGTCACTGGATATGATCATAACGTCACTTTCTCTCAATATATCACCATACCCCAATTCCCTGTTCACCAGGTTAGCCAGAATCCAGTCATACATCTTGCCCAGTTCGTCACGGGTATCGACACAATACAGAATCCCCGAGTTATATTTCTGTCGGATCAGGCTCTTTATGCTTTCAGTCTTACCGCTACCACAGCCGGAGGAAATGATATAGCCTCCGTTATCATCCGGGACATCGATTACTCCCGTACTGAGTTGCATTCTGAATCCGTCACCAGTCGAATTGGGGATTATACTGAAAAGCTCTTTCATGCATCACCTCCTTCCTGTGTATCATCAATTACTACCCATTTGTCATGATGTCTTTCTATCAGGAAATTCAGATAAGACTGTACGTCCTCCTCATCAAAATAGCCTTCGTCGATATCCGGTGACATTTCTTCCCAAAGTTTAAAATCCTCTCTGATCTGTTCTATGAGTTCCGATTTCTTAATTACTATTGCATCCATCTGTGTATCTATTATTTTTGTGTTATTGCTGCATTTTTATCCGAACCACCCTTAGTCTTTTGTGAGTGTATATTCAGGATTACTCCGAAAGTACGTAGCAGGAAGTTTATTAATCCCAAGTATGCTTCGATCTTTGGATAATCCCTTTCACATATCCCTCTGAATTCTTTGAGAGACACATTAATGACCACCACTTCATGTAGGTCATATCTCTCCTGTAACCTTTTGATATCCTCCCTGTATCTTCTGGGTATTCTCTGTGGAACTGTTTTTTCGTTAACATCAGGACAATCCCGTACCTGAGGTCTGATATAGAACTATCGTTCTTACTTGACAATATTATATTTTTTGCTTTCATACATATATCAAGCTTTCGAGGGATTTGAACGGCAAAACAGACTTTTTTGAAGGAAAGGGTAAAGATCAGGCATAGACGAATTAAAGAAGAGTGAATGGATATTATTCCTGTCGTCCTATCAAGAAGCTGTCCCAGTAGCGTGTCCCACTTGGGAGTGTCCCAGTAGATGTGCATAGGCAAACTCAGCTGGGGATAATAGGGATGTGGTGAAGTTTTTTGTTTATCACTTTTGGCTGACAGCGTAGCGGTCTCTCTTTAGTTTTCACCTCTCCTATGAAGAAAAATAAAAGTGCATAAATACTTTCCTTATTGGATATATTGTAAACGGTTGGAATAAATACATCTTCTTTTCTTCGTTTTCATTTCTTAATTTTGCTGTAAAAATAATACGATACGCAACGACGTAAACACATGATAACTAAAGATGAATTTATTTCCGTTCTTTTTCATCAGCAACAAGGTGGTTTATCCATTCCTGATTTTTGTGAGAATGAGGGTTATAATTCTATTTATGGAAACAATAATACGGTATTACGGAGCGGGAGTTATCGTTAGAAGCCTCCCGCTTAAGGGCTAAAGATAACTTTGCCCCCATACTAATTAATGGCGACGCACCATTGTCCGCTATACCTCACGAGGCTCCCATGCCATCTCCACAGTATACCGTATCCTTTCCTTTTAAAGGAAAGAACAACTTTAAAATATCCTTGGAATTACCCAACGGATTGAAGTTTAAGGGCAGGCTGTTTGCTGACTTTCAGGGACGGCTACTTTTTTACAGACAATTATGATTCGTACGTATATGCCTCGAAAAGCAGATTGCTTTATACGTTTTATACTCCCTCATTCCATGGTCGTTATCCAATTGAGATATGAATTGAACAAACATTTTCTATAGATAACCAAGTTTGGAGAAAGCATTTATTTAGACCAAAACGAGATTAGTTCCGACAATGATTTAATCTATGGAAATAAAAAAGTAGATGAACAAATGTAACTACGTATCAATTTTTAATATATATTTGTCTGCCAAAAATAACAGAAGAATACGATATTAAATGGATGACAGGGCTACTTTTGACAGAATGTTTAATGAATGGTATGCACAGTTTGTATATTTTGCATACTATTTCATAAATGACGCTGAAGTATGCAGAGATATCGTAAGTGATGCTTTTGAATACTTGTGGCGTAATTATGAAAAGATAGAAGAAACGACGGCTAAAACTTATCTTTATACAATCATCCGTACACGTTGCATAGACTATCTTCGCAAGCAAAATATCCATGAAGAATATGTAGAGTTTACTTCGCAATTGAGTGATAAAATGATAGAAAGCGATTCGCAACATTCTGATTCTCGTGTTTTGCGTATTCGTGAAGCTATGAAGAAGTTGACTCCTTATAATTATCATATATTGGAAGCATGCTATATTCATAATAAGAAATATAAAGAAGTGGCCGAAGAATTGAATGTAAGTGTTGCGGCTATTCATAAGAATATAGTAAAGGCTCTGCGTATTCTTCGCGAAGAATTGGGACAAGAGGGTAACCGGAATAGACTTTAAAACGTAAATATATATATTGAATACATTATTTATGGATGAAAAGAATATAAATATAAGTAAGTCGGAAGAAGAACTCCTGGAAATTATGGAGAATCGTTCTCATATAACTACTGATCAATTACATAATTTGAAAGAAGATGAGGAGTGCTTGCAAGCATGTTCTGATTTGACAGAAGTTGTGATAGAGATGCAGAAAAAACAAAATATGCTGGCAATTGATGTCCGGAATGAATTGGCAGATTTTCATAATAAACATTCTAAAAACGATCGGAGAAAAAATACACGCATACTGTTGTGGGCCAGTGTCACAGGTGTGGCGGCAACTGTTGTCATAATTTTAGTTTTGCGTGCAATGATGATCTCGTCGCAACCGGAAATTATTAAAGTGTTTCAAGCCAATCATGTTGCCCAAGAAGTCACTTTACAAGTGAATGATGAGAAGGAAATAAAGCCATTAAAAGAAGTAGTAGAATCTCTTTCGTCTTTCTCTACTGCACAGTTGTCTTCTAAAGAAATAGATTATAGTCGTGCTCTTCTTCAGACAGAAACCAAGGAAGTAGGAAAGCAGAAAGTACAGATACATAGATTAAGTATACCTAGAGGAGAAACTTTTAAGGTAGTTTTATCCGAAGGGACTGAAGTATTCTTGAATTCGGACAGTCGTCTGGCTTATCCTACGGTTTTCAAAGGGAAAGAAAGAGTTGTCTCTTTAGAAGGTGAGGCCTATTTTAAAGTTGCTAAAGATGTAGAACATCCTTTTATAGTGAAAAGTGAAAATCTACAGGTTCGTGTATTGGGAACGGAATTTAATGTGCGTAGTTACTCTCCTACTGATGTCCGTGTTACACTCATTACAGGAAAAGTGGCTGTTAGCGATACTTGTGGGGTTCATACTGTTGAAATGATGCCGGGACAAAGTGCGCAACTTTCTTCTGACGGAACATTTGCTGTAAAAGAGGTGGATATTGAATCATTTTTATATTGGAAGGAAGGATTTTTCTATTTTGACGATGTTGCTTTGGTTGACATGATGAAAGAAATAGGACGTTGGTATAATATAGATATTGAGTTTCGTAATAGCAAAATCATGGATCTTCGTATGCATTTCTTTGCAAATCGTCATCAAGACATCTTTCACTTGATTGAATTATTAAACCGAATGGAGAGAGTTCATGCCTATTTTGAAACAGGAAAACTAATTATCGAGTAAAAAGCGAGCAAAAAGACATAAAACTGAATAGAAACATATATTTCTGAAAAAAAACTATTTTAAGGGTAACCATTCTTTTTTAAACTTCGTATACAATTAAAAGAATGAAATATTATTTAACTATTCAGGCTTATGAAAAAGAATCAGGCACAAAAGTTCATTGTCTTTTTCTTGTTTTTCCTTTTTGCCTATTCATGGCGTGTTGAAGCGCAGACAGGTAAGGAAAAGCAACTAACAATGGAGTTTAAAAATGAAGGGTTACCCTCTATTTTTAAACGTTTTGAAAAGGTATCGGGATATAAAGTTCTTTTTATCTACGATGAAATCAGTTCTTATACTTCTACCGGAAAAGTAGAAAAAGCTACAGTTGATGAGGCTCTAGAGGTGATTATTGGAAAAAATCCATTGAAATACCACATTGACGGACAATTCATCAATATCACAAAAAAGGATTCTAAGAAGTTTTTCTCACAAGTAAAAGGAAAAGTGCTTTCCGAGGAAGACGGGCTTCCGGTTATTGGCGCCACTATTATAGTGGAAGATCCTAGTAATATCCGTACTATCACAGATAATAATGGTAATTTTCAGCTTTCTGATGTTCCGAAAGATAGTCGGGTCAGAATATCGTATGTAGGTTTGGAAACCCAGTATCTGAATGCTTCATCGTATATGTCAGTAGTGATGAAGTCTGATACAAAGGCGTTGGATGAGGTAGTGGTGACAGGTATGTTTAATAGAAAGAAAGAGGGATTCACTGGTTCTGCTGTTACTATCAAGGGTGAAGACCTGAAAAAATATAGTACGAATAATGTGGCTAAAGCGATAGCTGCTGTCGCTCCCGGACTTCGTATTGTGGATAATATCAATATGGGATCTAATCCGAATGGTTTGCCTGATATGCGTATGCGTGGTAGTGCAAATATGGATATGGGCAGCACAGTCTCGGTAGATTTTAATTCTACCAGTAATGACGTATTAGCAGTCCAGGGCGAATATGAGACGTATGCCAACCAACCGTTGCTTATCATGGACGGCTTCGAAATCAGTATACAGACACTTGCCGATATGGATCCTGACCGTGTTGCTTCTATCGTTTTGTTGAAAGATGCGGCAGCTACGGCTATCTACGGTTCACGTGCGGCGAATGGAGTAATTGTTATCGAAAGCAAGACTCCCAAACCGGGACGGATTTGGGTGACTTATGGTGGAGAACTTCGTATTGAAGCTCCGGATATGACCGGATATAACTTGATGAATGCAAGAGAGAAGATAGATGCAGAGTTAAAAAGCGGACTTTATACATACGGTGGCGAGACTGTTGAAAAATGGCAGCTCTATCAATCTAAATTGCGTGAAGTATTAGCAGGAGTAAATACGTATTGGTTAGACAAACCTTTGCAAACAGCTTTCCAACAACGGCATACTGTTACTTTGGAAGGTGGTGATGAAGCCTTGCGTTATCGGATGTATGTCGGATACAATAGTTCTCCGGGTGTGATGAAAGACAGTAAGCGTGATGTATTGACCGGTTCGCTTGATTTTCAGTATCGTCTGAAAAAAGTGTTATTAAAGAATAGCATTACGTTGGATAATTCGGTGGCAAATGAGTCTCCGTGGGGAAGTTTCAGTGAATATACCCGCTTGAACCCTTATCTGCGTCCGTATGGAGAGAACGGGGAAATACAAAAACGGCTTGATAATTTTGAAGGAGTAGGCGGTGAATCGAGCTATCTGAATCCGATGTACAATACGACATTCAACAGTAAAGACCAAAGTAAGAACTTTACAGTACGTGAACTTTTCAAGGTGGAATATAATCCTACCAATGAATTACGGTTTGAAGGGGCTTTTAATTTGTCCAAGAGTGTAGGACATCGTGATATTTTCCGTCCAGCACAACATACGCTTTTTGATAATGTGACCGATCCTACCTTAAGAGGTGATTACCGCAGAAGCCAGAGTGAAGCTGTCAATTGGGGAATCGATTTGACAGGAAGCTGGAACAAGCAACTGAAAGACCATTATTTGACTGCTAATGCACGCATGAGTGTATTGGAAAATAATTCGGAGACTTATGGAAACTATGTAACCGGTTTCCCGAATGATAATATGGATAACTTGTTGTTTGGTAAGAAATATAATGAGAAAGTGACGGGAGATGAAAGGACTACACGCTCCATTGGTTGGGTGGCTGCGGGAGGCTATTCTTATAAATATAAATATTCGTTCGATTTTAACATACGTTTGGACGGTTCTTCGCAGTTTGGAAAAAATAACCGTTGGGCTCCTTTCTGGTCAACAGGATTACGTTGGGATTTGAAAAAAGAGAACTTCATGAAAGATGTATCTTTTATTTCCGATTTCATTTTGAGGGGGACATATGGTACGACCGGTTCGCAAGGTTTTGATCCTTATCAGGCACATGGTTATTATACATACTCTAATTTGCTGCTTCCTTATTATTCGTCGGATGCAACAGGTTCGGAAATCCTGGCTATGCATAATGAAAGTTTGAAATGGCAGACTACGAAAAGCACTAACCTTGCTTTGGAACTCGGTTTCTTTGGCCAGCGTCTTACCGCCCGTGTGGAGTATTACCGGAAAATAACAGATAATATGGTTACTTCGATAAGTCTTGCTCCTTCTCTTGGTTTCGGCAGTTATCCGGAAAACTTGGGTAAGATAGAGAATAAGGGTTGGGAAATTTCTCTTTCGGCTATTCCTTATAAGAATACTGCCAAGCAGGCTTATTGGACAATTACGGTAAACGGTTCTCATAATACTGACAAATTACTGGAGATATCAGAAGCGATGAAACACAGGAATGATATGAATGCATCAAATCTGACTGATACACCATTGCCACGTTATGAAGAAGGTGAATCTTTGTCGCGCATTTGGGTAGTACGTTCATTAGGTATTGATCCGGCTTCCGGAGATGAAATATTATTAAAGCGTAACGGAGAAATGACAAGCGCCGTTAACTGGAGTGCGAATGATGTAGTACCTATCGGTAATACGGAACCTACATGGCAAGGATATATTAATTCTTCCTTTACATATAAAGGTTGGGGAGCAGACGTCAGTTTCAGATACCAGTTTGGCGGTCAGGTATATAATCAGACTTTGCTTGACAAGGTGGAAAATGCCAATCTGAAATATAATGTAGACCGGCGGGTAAGTCAGTTGCGTTGGGCTAAACCGGGTGACAAGGCACAATTCCGTACTCTTACCCCCAGTGGTTGGGAAACGAAAGCTACTTCCCGGTTTATCATGGATGAAAATATATTCCAGGGAAGTTCGTTGTCTGTCTACTATCGCATGGATCGTACTAATACAAAATTTATCAGCCATTGGGGATTGAGCTCCGCCAAAGTGACGTTTAATATGGAAGACTTTTTCTATTGGTCTACAGTGAAACGCGAAAGAGGTCTGTACTATCCGTATTCCCGTCAGTTTACTTTTGCTTTGAATGTTGCTTTCTAATTAAAAACATATTTGTATGAAACAGATAATATATATACTATTAGCAACAACCATGCTGGGACTTATGTCTTGCAGCGACTGGTTGGATGTATCTCCGAAGACTTCTATTCCTACCGACAAGCAATTTGAGTCGGAATCCGGATTTAAGGATGCGCTTACAGGTATTTATTTGAAGTTGGGAACCCAGACATTGTATGCCGGAGACTTGACTTATGCTTATTTGGATGAACTGGCAGGATTATATTCCGATTATCCGGGATATAATACAAATGCCGTTTTCGACCAGAGTATTGTATTTGATTATGAGAACATGTTTTTGAGTAAGAAGAATGGGATTTACTCAACGATGTATAATATCATAGCCAATATTAATAACTTCCTGGAGTATGTAGACAAAAATAAAGATGTCCTAGTTACCGAACGCTATTATGAAACTATGAAGGGAGAAGCACTCGGGCTTCGTGCTTTTCTTCATTTTGATTTGCTGCGTATGTTCGGTCCTGTTTATAAGGAACATCCTGCATCCAAAGCTATACCCTACCGTACTACTTTTGATAAAGATGCTACTCCTGTCCTGGCAGCCAATGAAGTGGTTGATGCTATTCTCAAAGATTTGAATGACGCAGAAAAATTACTGAAAGAGAATGATCCTCTTGATTTCTTTACCGACCAGACGGATGAAGATTTTACAAAGAAAAATAGTTTTCTTGTCAATCGTGAATTTCGTATGAATCTATATGCGGTTAAAGCTATGCTGGCCCGTGTATATTGTTACAAAGGGGATGCGGAAAGCAAAGGATTGGCCACGGAGTATGCTAAAGAGGTAATTGCTGCCTCTAAGTATTTTGCATTGTACAAGTCGCAGACTGCTTCCAATTACAATTCCATACGCTATGCAGAGCAAATATTTGGAATAACAGTGAATGAATTCTCCAACTTGCTTATTGGTAACTATATGGATATGGAGAATACCAATACTCAGCAACGTTTCTATCTGGATGGAGATAAATTCAAATTCTTCTATGAAACAGCCGACGCAGGGAATACCGACTGGAGGAAAAATACGGAAATGTTTGAAGTTGTTAATGGGGCAAGTCAAACTGATGTTTTTTGTAGAAAATATAACCAGAAACCGTTGAATGGCGGATATGCTTATTCCGGTGCTAATGCAGTTCCTTTGATACGCTTGCCCGAAATGTATTATATTGTAGCGGAATGTGCATCTTCTGCATCAGAAAGTGCTGACGCGTTAAATACCGTACGTTTTGCACGTGGTATCTCTTACAGTGACGAGATTATAACTACCGGATATGATGATCTTGATACTACTTCGGAAGAAGACAAAAATCAGACTAAACGTATCAATGAGATAATGAAAGAATATAGAAAAGAATATTTCGCGGAAGGTCAGCTTTTCTACTTCCTGAAAGCGCATAATTATAGCACCTATCATGGTTGTGGGATTGAAACGATGACTGAAGCCCATTATCAGATGACGTTGCCGGATGATGAGTATATTTTTGGAAACAACTCTAAATGATGAAGCATTATGAAACGTATTATATATTTTGTTTTAGCTATTCTTGTTTGCGGCATTTATGTAGGATGCAGTGAAAACGAGATAGACTTATATGACCAGACACCTCGTATCAATTTCTATAGTAGCACACATGTTCGTACTTTGGTTGATACGGATTATGTAAAGAAAGAACCTTATGCTGTAGACAGTTTCGAGGTAAGAATACAAGGAGATTTTTTGAAAGAGAATCGTGATTTCTGTGTGAAAGTAACTCCGAATAATGATTATCAGAATTCAGTGGATGTATTATTGGAAAGCAAGTATACATATACTGACCTTGATACAGTTTGCCAGATATTCTATTATAAAATAAATCGTCCGAAAGTAGAGGCAGGTAGAAATGTTTATGGTTGTTATCTGGAGTTTGATTTGAATAACCCTCTTCATCAGTTTGATAAAGGTCTGGTAGAAAAGAATCAAATCGTTTTAAATGTCAGATGGGAGTTGAAACCGACCGAATGGAGTGATTATGTGGGATTTGGCAGCTATAGCGATGCTAAATATATGTTTATTATGGATGTATGTCAACGTGTATGGGATGATTTGGAAGATGAAGATATTGATGTAATCAAGCAAGCTTATAGAGAATATAAGGAGGCGGGGAATCCACCGATTTTAGGTGAAGAAGGTGATGAAATAGAATATGAATAAGATTAAAAAGAAACGTTATGAGGAAATATATCATCTATATAGCAAGTTTTATCGGAGCAGCTTTATTGCAAACAGGCTGTTACGATGACAAAGGAGATTACGATTACCATGATGTAAATACAATGGAAATTGTAATACCTGAAACCAAGTTACGTATGCCGAAGGAAGAAGCGGTGGAAGTTTCTATTATGCCGCAGATATCTCAGACATTGGAACAGAATGAGGATAATCTTGTATTTCAGTGGAAACGTCTTAATCCGGATGCTAGGTTGGGCTCAGACCGATTGATTGATTATACGGATTACTCTATAGGAAAAGAATGTAAGATAACTGTTGAACCCAATGAATCTAGCAATATAGGTTTGATGTTGGTTGTTTCGGATAAAAGGAATGGAACTGCGTGGTATCAGCAAGGGCAGGTGGTTATTATCAAGCCGTTTAACCCTTGTTGGTTTGTCCTTCAGGAGAAAGAAAATAAAGGGGTGCTTGGAGCTATTGAAGGAACATCGGACGGGTATTATGTATATCCGGATGTATTTCAGTCAGAAACAGGAACAATGTTTCCTTTAGACGGGAAACCATTGGCAGTGACTGCCCGGCGTGAATATGGAGGGGATCGGAGGTCTATATCTATGATGCCTCCCTCTTTTGGATTGAAGATTGTTCCTATTTTGACACTAGTGACAAATAAGGATGCAGCTTTGTTTACTCCGAGTACATTAGAAATGATGTACCAATCGGATAAAATATTATTTGAGCCGGTTCAACAAGGAAAAGCTATAAAGATTGATGCTTATAAAATGGATAAAAACGGTGAACTGTTTGTGAACGATGGGAAGTCCTATTTTGCCTATATGGATGGTTTTTGTGTACCTTATACTATCCAGAATGAAGCCGGTGATTATCTTTCTGTTTCTACTTATGGTTCTTATGGAACAGGATTGGTCTTTTTTGATTCTTCTACACATTCCTTCCTGAATGGTTGGGCTTTATCTGGTTTTGGGGATTATATGAATTCATATTATATTTCCAAGCCTATTCGTTCTGGTTTTTCAAAGTGGAATGATCAACGTTCGATAGGAGTTTCCGCTATTAACCCTGATGATGAGGAAGGAAGTGCCTTCAATCCAAATAATATTGATCCTTCTCTACAAGTGAAAGCAATAGTCACAGGAGGAAGCAGTGGTAATTATGCTTATGCCATTACTTCTTCTCAGAGCGGGAAAGATTTGACGGTATTTAAGTTTAGTGCGGATTGGGAGAATGAAGATCCTACTTGTGCAGGTTTATACACTGTTTCTTTACCGTCGGAAATAGATATGGAAACTGCAAAATTTGCAGCTTCTTATGCTTATACGGCAGATCTTTTGTTCGTAACTTCTGGTAATAAGTTATATCGGATAGACTTGAATCGTGGTTTGGTGACAGAACTTTATCAATATGAAGTGGATCCGTCAGCACAAATTACATGTCTGAAGTTTAAAGATGCTGAAAATGAAGAAGAATTCGGCATGTCTCTTGGATTGGGTATCAATACAGCTGATAAAGGTGTAGTGGTTGAATTGCAACTGACAGTGGCAGGTGATGTGTCCCGCGAGGAAAACAGCATTTGTGTTTACGAAGATCCCGAGCAACCCATCGGGAAGATTGTTGATATTAGCTATAATTATGAATAGTATAAATTAGTTTTTATGCTAAGAGGAATTATCTGTGCAGTATTTCTTGCTGTTGCCTGTGATTTTTTGTACGGGCAACAGCAAAGTATTATTACTTTTCTAAAAGAAGAAGCACCAGTGGAAGTTATTTCCGGTATGTTTACTACCTATCGAAGTGATAAACATATCTATTGGGAAATTCCGGATTCATTGGTTGGGCGTGGATTTGCCGTAACAACTACTATCCTGACTGCTCCTGCCCGCCCGGACCGGGATATGGAAAAGACATTCGGATATTCGGGTGATATGATAGGTCCGGTATTTTTCAGTTTTAGGAAACAGGGTGATGAATTGTGGATGATAGACCCACAACATGAAAGGATCATAGAGGATCCTAAAGGAGTATATGCGAAGATTGCTGCCCAACGTGGGAATAGCAGGCTTTATAAGAGATTACCGATCAAAGCAAAGACTCAAGGAAGTAGTTTGATCGAAATTGGTGAACTATTAAAAGATTTTCCTTTATTTAATCTTGATATAGCATCTTTTGATTTATCAATAGGAACGCGTTTAAAAGAGAAAGATTGTATCAAGGAAATCAAGGGATATGACAATCGCTTGTTGGTTCGTGTATCACGGGCTTATCGAAGTTCGTCGATAGGAATGTCCGGTAGATCGGTTTCGGCCACTTATATCGGTGATTGGGATACGGGTGTTTGCATTAAGCTATTACCTAAAAATCCATTGGAAGCAGTTCCTGCAAATAACGGAGCCTACTTTTCTATCGACAAGGAGTGTTTTCAAGGTGATCAGCCTGCTGTCCGAAAAGCTGTTGTTAAACGGTGGCGTTTGGAGATAAAACCGGAAGATAAGGAGAAATACATGAAGGGTGAATTGGTGGAGCCAATACAGCCTATTCTCTTTTATATAGACCGTAATACGCCGGAAAAGTATATCGGTTGTATTATTGAGGCAGTACGTGACTGGCGTCCTGCTTTCGAGCAAGCCGGATTTAAGAATGCCATTGATGCACGATTGGCTCCCACTGCCGAAGAAGATCCTGATTTTAGTATTTATGACAGTACTTATCCGTTTATCTCATGGAAGATATCAGGGCGAAATAATGCTTATGGCCCGACTCCTTGTGAACCCCGGTCGGGTGAGATTATTGCTTGCCATATCGGTATTTTCAGTAGCGTGTTGAATTTGGAACAGAAATGGTATTTCGCCCAATGTGGAGCCAATGACCCGCAGGCATGGAACATAGAATTGCCGGACTCTTTGCTATTTGAACAGATAAAACAAGTCTTGACACATGAAGTCGGTCATACGTTGGGATTGGAACATAATTTTCTAAGTAGCTCTCATTATTCCATCGACCAATTACGTGATAATGATTTTTTAAGTCAACATAGTATAGGTAGTTCTATTATGGACTATGTACGGTTTAATTATGCTTTGCGTCCTCAAGATAAGGTCGATTTGGAAAACAGACGGATACGTGTCGGCGAATATGATAAGTGGGCTATTGAATGGGGTTACCGCATATTTCCGGGTAAGGATGCTTCTGAAAGAGAAAAGAACAGGAACCGTTGGAATCAGGAAAAACAGAAAGATCCTTCATTGCATTTCCTAGGTGGGATGGATGTACGGGCACAGGCGGAAGACCTAGGTAACGACCATGTTATTGTCAATACACAGGGAATAGAGAATTTGAAATATTTGTGTGAACATCCGGATGTCTGGAATGTAACGGATAAAACGTCTTTATATGTATTACAGGGGCGTTATGAAGCCGTATTAAATCATTATAAACAGTGGGTGCAGCATGTTTTGTCGCATTTGGGTGGAAAACGTCTTGCGGAAGCCGATAATAAGAATATTTATATACCGGAAAAGGCTGATTACAATAAGAAAGTGATGAACTTTATACAGACTTATGTATTACAGCCTCCTGTATGGATGTTTAATACAACGTTTACCAATAAATTAGAAATAGATACCAGTCAGGAATTCGATCGTTTTTATGAGGAGCTTATGTCGGAAATAATCCGTTCTCTTCGGAAGGTAGAAAAAGCAGAGGATGCTTGCGAGGGGATGTTATCTGTAAATGAGTTTCTGGAAAGTATGCACGAAGGATTATTCGTCGAATGGGCTAATAATGTTCTTGTAAGTGAAGCGAAGTATAAGGTACAGATACTTTATGTAAATAAACTCTGTGATTTACTGAATCGATCGGGAAAGACAACCTCGTCGAAATTATTAGTTTCTGTCATGCAAGCTTTGAATAGAATTAAGAAAGAGGGACTTGATTATAGTCATAGGGTATCAGAGCCGGTTGCTAAAAAACGTGCTATGTTTCTTGTAGATAGTATTATATTTTAAGGATGAAAAGCAAATGAAAAGACTCATGAATAAGAGAAAATCTGTGATTTTTATATTGCTGTGTATGACTACATGGCTTCAGGCGCAAAATTCCGCCAAGACGTTTGATGAATTCTTTGTCACCGGAATGAAAAAAATAGAGGGTGTATTTCCTGTATATGTAGCGGAGAAGGAGGTTTATCTGGAAATACCCCGTGAATATATCGGGCGGGAGATTGAAGTTCGCGGACAGATAGATAGAGGCTTCGATTTACTGAATCGTCCCGTTACCGGTTTGGGGGTAGTACGCATCATGTCTCCTGATAAAGCTACGATTTGTTTCCAAAAGCCGTTTTATACAGAGCGTATTCTGGATGAAAAGAGTGTATATCAGCGGTCGTTTTCGTTGTCAAATATACAACCTGCCGGTGATAGCTATCCGGTAGTGGCTTATTCGAAAGAACAAGGAGCCATTATCCGAATAACAAAATATCTGATAAATGGCAATGACTGGTTCAGCTATAATCATGGTTTTATCCGTTCGTTGGTTCCGGAACTGTCAGAGGTAACAAAAATACATCCTTTTGAAGAAGGGGTGTCATTTACGGTCAGGCGTTATCACGGGGTTGAGGCGGAAAGATATATGTTTTCCAGTTCTGCCATTATATTACCTGAAGGCAGCATACCTTTGGAGGTTACTTGTGTAGTACGTTTGCTCTCTCAAAAGAAAGATCAGATCCGCCTGGCAGATCACAGGATACCCTATCAGACATTGACTTTTAAAGATTATTCCCAAGATCCTTATTGTATGGTAGAAGATTCATTAATTCTTCGTTGGGATATGTCGAAACCGCTTACTTTTTATGTAGATACGCTTTTTCCGAAGGAATATTTTCAAGTTGTGAAAGAAGGAATATTGGTATGGAATACTGCATTCCGCAAGGCAGGTATCCGGGATGCTTTACAAGTGAAGTATGCAGACAGCAAGATTATTCCGGCCGAACAGCGTGCTTTCGTTTCTTATGATTTGATGATGCCGGGGATAAAGAGCGACTTTACCTGTCATCCTCGTACCGGAGAAATACTGTCATGTCGGGTGAATATCGGACATGGATTTCAAAAAGGAAAATTGGATGACTATTTGTTGAGTTGTGGCGCTTCGGATCCGCGTATCATAGCCGACCGTTATGCAAAGGAAGTGGAAAAAGAGTTGTTGCAAAATGAAATAACAGGGGAAATCGGGCATCTTTTAGGTTTACGCGGAAATCTGTCCAAAAACTCGTGCGGAACGACTGTGAAAGTAGGGGAAGATGCTTGCCGGGCTATTTATTTTGGTTATAATCCTCTCAAAGGAAGTAGGAATTGCTATGATGAACGGGAGCAACTCCGTCGATGGATAGATAAAAACCTGCCGGATGGGACCCATTCTCTTCCTCCATCCGATTATGCAGCAAAGGTGTCAAATCTGCAGATTATACTAAATCAATTGGATAAGATTGTGTATAAAGGAGGAAAAAGGGACAAAGGAAGTTCACTCACTGATATATACAGGAAGGCTATTCGTCAATATGGAAGTTACCTGATGGGAATAGCTGAAACAGTGGGAAGTTCCCAACCGGCAGATGCACAACATCAAGCAATGCTCGAACTGGATAACTATTTATTTCATCCTGTAGAAAAGATGGAATGTACGTATGTAAAAGAGAATTTACTGGAAGCAAGAAATAACATTCTATATCCGGAATTGGTAAAGATGTTCAAGCACTTACTAAGTATAGAAACAATATCGGCTCTTAGATTGCAAGCATTACATAGTAATCAAAAAGGATATATTGATGACGATTTCTTCCGGGATTTGTATAAAGGGCTGTTTAATGATTTTGATCCGTCGGCTGCTGTAAGCTATGAACAAATGGATATCCAGTTGATATGTCTGGACGCATGGTTGGATATAATACAGGAAAATGCAAAACATACTAGTACAACGAAGCGTTTAAAGGATGAATTGCATAGTCTGTACAACAGATTGGAGAAGCTTAGTACGATACATCCCCAGGCAGAGGTGCGTGATATGTACACTTTACTTATGGGAAGAATAAAGTGATATTTCTGTTATTTCTTGTACATTGTTGAATGAAGATAATTTGTTTCGGGTGATGAAAAAATCATCGTGCAGATAGGATAACCTGTAAGTTTGGAGTTGTCTTTGCTATGATTTATGAATAAATAACATTAGTCTCCCATTAAAATTGGGATAAATTAGAAATTAAATCAACTTGACCCATTGGGGGCGAATCGTTCTTTGTCATTTTGAAATCTAGTTTTATCAAAGAGGTTTCTAAAATGTGCAGAAATAACTCAATATTTGTAGCACTTCGTTGTACTTCTATCTAAGTTGCATATCGTGTTAAATGATTGCCGCCAAACAGTAACTACATGCTGCAGCATATATCTGTATTCGAACAGCACTCTCTGTAGTTCCCAAAAATCTTTTGATTTTGAGGTGATTAGCCATTTAAAAAACAGCTCTACTATCTGCCAGCGATTTCTTACAAAGTTCGCCAATTTGAAGTGTAGATATATGCATCGCATTGGTTATGAATAAAATTGCTAAGGATAGAATCCAACCAGAAGTATACTTGTGTCTGAAAGCATATTCTTAGGTAGCCTGTGTTTCCATTTGATGGATTTGTATTGAAGATTCTTTTTTGTTCTGATAATGAAATAGGCTTCAATCTGATATAACATATTAAAGTTGTTATAACTGCGGTCAAAGATATGATAAGAGCTTGATTCATAAGAAATCTCATTCGCTACAAATTCAAGTCCGTTCGCTTGAAAAAAACTTTGCAACTAACTAGGGATATTCCTAAAATAATAAAATTTAAGGCAACTAATTCATTGCGAGTTAGT
>OKWJ01001263.1_pt1 | contig 19572 bp, 18 predicted proteins | sample 1607121 | NCBI WGS metagenome assembly OKWJ01 (sample SAMN04414080, study PRJEB24778) | human gut metagenome | material: faecal | host: Homo sapiens | reverse complement strand
TTTGTAGGCATCCGCCGTACCCGCCGGCACATTGATGCGCGCACTTGCGGGGAAGGCGTTTTCGCCTATCGTCGCAGGCGTTTCGGAAAGAATATTGACTTCCACGATTGCGGGACAATCCTTGAAAGCATTTTCAGGGATTGTCGTTATGCCATCTCCAATTATAACAGATGTAAGGAAACGGGATTTAATGGCGCGCCTGATGGACGAAATCTCTGTTAAATCGAGTTCTGTATTCTCTCTGTCGCCATATTCGACATAGTACACTAACGTTTTTCCGTCCGCTGTGTAAATAGCAGCACCATCAGCCTTTAAGTCAGTATTATCCGCACTGATTGTGACGGTTGTTACAGCGCTGATTCTGCCTGCAAACGAATTATAATCAATGTCTTTCACGCCCGCAGGGATTTCAACCGTCTGCGAATTAGAGAGATATTTCAGAAGCAATCCATTCTCATCTACGATAAATCCATTACCAAGATGCTGCGACGCAAGATAGAATTGATCTGCATATGCGCTCCAATTTTCCGAAGATTTGAAATCATTATACTCATCTTCAGGAACAAACAACCCAGCATTTCCTAAGAAAGGAGATCCTACGATAACGGTGTCAGGCGAGCAATTCAAATAAATATATAACGTATTCCCACCGCCAAAAGCTGTGCCCCCAATTCTCGTAACTGAAGAAGGAATTGTAACCGAAACCAAGTTTGTATTTTGAGCAAAGCCATCAACATATGTCAAACCTTCAGTTAATACAACTTCAGTCAACGTGGAAATGTTCTGGAATGCCCCTGCCTCAATCATTGTAACAGTCGCAGGGACGGTGACTTTTGTCAGTTTCGTTCCTTTGAACGCTTGCTCGCCAATGGTTAATGTGCCGTTAGGCAAAGAAAGTTCACCAGAAATCGGCGCATCGGCAAAAGCAAAGTCGCCAATATTCCGCAGACTATCGGAAAAAGTAACGGAAGTCAGCCCTGCGTTCAGTGTCTGCGTGTCAGGATTGAAAGCATACATTCCTATATCTGCAACACCTGTCAAGTCAACCTCTTTCAGACTATTGCAGTATGCAAAAGCATATTCTCCAATCGAAGTAATCGAGTCCTGCCATGTGATTGAAGTAAGACTGCTGCAGCTCCTAAATGCATGAGCGGGAATTTCGGTAAAGCTACCTTTCAATTCTACTGTAGCAACACCGCTACCCTCAAAAACCCATGTTCCCAGCGCTTGGATTGTAGACGGGAACACTACAGCCTTAATATTTCTTGTCCCGGCAAATGCACGTTCTCCGATCTCGGTCACGCCTTCGGGAATGACAATAGAAGTAAATGAAGATGTCCCGCTGAATGCGCTTGCACCGATTTTTGTAATACCGGCGGGAATGGTGAGCGCACCGCCCGTCTTGCTCATGCCGCTGAATGCACCCTGAGGAATTTCAGTAAGTCCCGTGCCGATGGTCAGCGTGCCATCTGCGGCAGCAGCGTCGCTGCCTGCATATTGGAAAGCATTGTTTCCGAGCGAAGTCAGGCTGTTGGGCAGGGCGATGGTGTTGAGCAGCGAGCAGCCATCAAACGCATTTGCTCCGATGGTTTTCAGCCCTTCGTTAAAAGTGACGGATGCAAGTTTTTTCGCGTCGTTGAACGCTTCGCTGCCGATATCCGTAACGCTTGCGGGGATGGTGACTTGCGTAAGCGAAGTTCCGGCAAACGCCCTGTCGCCGATGCTCGTAAGGCCGTTCGGCAGTACGACGGAGGTAAGGTTGCTCTGTTTATTGAACGCGCCGTTTGCGATCGCGGTCGTGCCTTCTTTTACGGTGATCTGCGTATCTGCAGGCATATCTCCGTTGTATACGTAGAGTATGGAGCCGAGATAGATCAGACCGTCCTGTTTTAGATAAGCGGTAAACCACGGCGTATCCGTAAAGGCATCCTGCCCTATCGTCTTCAAATCGTCCGCATTGGTGATCTGCGCAAGCGACGTACAGCCGTTGAACGCCGAATCGCCCACTGCCAAGATCCCGTCGGGCAGTTCGATTTTTGTGATCAATGTATTGTCCGGCAAGAAATAATCGGGCAGGCTTTCTACATTATCACCTACGGTGACCGTTGCGAGCTTGCCGCAGCCGTTGAAGATCGCGCGGACAAGGCTTGCGGAACTCTGCTCGTAAATCGTTTCTGCGGAAGTAGCATTCCATACTAATTCGGCCAGAGAATCGTTGTTTGCAAATGCGTTATAGCCGATATTCTCCAGCGCAGCGCCGATCGTAATTTTCGTCAAATCCGTATCGGCAAACGCGTTTTTGGCGATTTCGGTCACCGCGCCCGTATCCAGTACGGCGAGCGACGTTCCCGCAAATGCAGACGCGCCGATCTTCGATGCCTTCGCAATGTCAGCCGCAGTGGCGGACGCTACGTTGTAAAACATATAATCCGGCACGGCGGCTTCCTCGCCCACATTGATCGTGGTAAGTTTGTCGCAACCGGCAAAAGCGAGGTTTGAACTGTTCGGCGCTTCCGCGTCGAGCGCGTTGTAATTGACCGTTGTTAAAGATTTGCAGTTCGCAAACGCGCCGTTGCCGATCGACGTTACGCCCGCGGGGATAGTGACTTCCGCAAGCGCGGTACCGCGGAAAGCATAGTCGCCGATTGTCGTGATCGCTTCGAGCGTGACGGAAGAGAGGTTTTCAAACCCGTCAAAGGCATTTGCGGGGAGCTGCGTCACGCCGCCGAGAGATACGGAAGAAAGCCCCGTCCAATCCTCGAACAGTTTCGCAGGGAAAGTCGTAACGCTGTCGTCGAACGTCACGCTTGCCGCCGCAGTCAAACCGCGGAACGGCCCCTGCGCGCCGAATGCGGCGTTTGCTGCGTATGTAAGATTCGATACCGCCGTGCCGCCGAACGCATTGTCGCCGATATATGCGACGTTCGCGCCGATCGTCACTTTGGCAAGGCTCTTGGCGTTGCGGAACGCATTTGCGCCGATTTCCGTAACGGAATCGGGGAACGTGATCTCCGTAAGGCCCGTTCCCGTTTGCGCGCCGCCGAATGCGTATTCGCCGATATTTGTAAGGCCGGCGGGCAGGGTGACTTTCACGAGCTTATCCATGCCGTTGAAGGCATTGCCGGCAATACCGAGCGTACCTTCTTTGACGGTGATCTCGGTGTCCGTGTACATACCGCCAGCATACTTGTAGAGCGTTTTGCCGAGGTACACTTCTCCGCCCGTGAGGTTGGAATCCCATGCCGTACCGTAAAAAGCATTGGGCGCGATAGAGGCGATGTTATTCCCCTCGTTCACCGCGGCAAGGTTCGCGCAGTTGCGGAACGCCTGACGGCCGATCTCGGTAACGGTATCGGGAATGAGAACGCTCGTGACGGAAGCCTGATTTTCAAACGCATTGTCGGCAATGGCGACCACGTCCTGCCCGTCCTTTTCCGACGGAATCACGAGCGCAGCGGGCATCGTTTCGCCCAACTTTGCGGAAATCATGTATCCGCCTTCCACCGCGGCATACGAGAAGTATTCATCGCTCGTCGCAGGAGCGAATTCCCACTTTGCATACAGGGTTATATTGCTTGAAACAGTATCTGTGTCAAATTTCCATTCGGTTGTGAGCCCTTCCTCTTTGTACCATGCTACGAACGTATAGCCGCCGCGCGTGGGATCTCCGGGCTCGGTAATCTTCTCACCGGCATACACGCCCTGATCGGGCACTGCCGAACCGCCGTTTGAATCAAACGTAACGGTGTACAGTGTCGACTCCGGTTCGGGCTCCGGTTCCGGATCGGGTTTGCACGCGACCATGATCATCGAAAAGACGAACAATACAGCCAGCGCAACAAGCCAAGTAAACTTTCTTCGTTTCATAAAATCCTCCTTATATAATTTTAATATTGAACATAATCATCCGCCGAGTATTGCGGAAGATGTTCCAGATATACATTCAGGTTTCCGCCGCCGTCATGAAAACGCATATAAATCCGGAAAACCTTCGCCTGCTCGTCATGGTAACGGAAGAACGCGCCGTCCGTCGGCTCGTTTATATACATCGGATTCCCCGTTTCGGGATCCACCCGTTCCAAATAAGCGAGCGTATTGGAATAGTCGGTCGATTCCAGTTTGATACTGAACGAGCCAACAACCATCTGTGGTGCGCGCGTTGCCCCCTCTCCGGGGTAGATACCGCTCACCCAAAACTCCACTACATCGCCGGGGCTGAACAGAAAATACTCGTTATAGAACTGCACTTTCTTATACGCATTGAGCGCATCGGGTACAGATTCAAACAGCTCTATGTATTCAACATCGCCGTCGCTGTGCGTGATGCGCATATAGTTGCGCATTGTTTCTTCCTCATCCCCTGCCGGCGGGGGAACGGGATCGGACGGGAGAGAAAAGTCATTCCGCCAGTCAGCATACAGAAATACATCTTCTGTCCCCGCGTCGGGTACGGTTTCCGTGTAAACGATCTCCGCATCCACCGTGTACCACCAACCATGGAACGACCAATCTTCCCTTTCCGATTGGGGATCAGGCAACACCTCGCCGCTCTCTCCCGCAAGATATACATTCTCGGTAAAGATTGCGGCTTCCTGTTCTTCCGTGAGTTTCGTTGCGCCGGTTACGGTATTGTACTGCTTTTCACCCGAAGTGTCGTCATAGTAATACCCCGGCACAAGATACACTTCCGCGCTCTCGGCGGCGTTATCCGCCGCCGAGGCGCCGAGCATAAACGAAAACGTACTTACGGAAAGGGCGAGCATGGTAAATAAAGCTATCATCTTTTTCATGTTCTGTCCCTCCTTTATCCTCTCTTCAAGACTGCAACCGAATATGCGGGCATATCCTGTCCGGGCCTCCAGCCTTCGCCGGCGCTATAAATTACCTGCAAGCCGCTCTCATAGAATTCGTCCATTTGATCGGCATCGTTCGGCCGCGTGGCTGTGCCCGTAGGGTTGATAAATACATAGTACACGTCGTTCGGATCGTCCGGATTTTGCAGCATATATCCGATAATCGGCGTGACCGATTGAGAATCATATTCCTGACTGTACAGGTCGGTCACGATCCCGCGGGAGAACGCTTTGCTCGATTTGCGGATTTCTGCAAAATCGCTATACACGTTCAACAGCGAATTCTCGTCGAGAAGCTGCTCCGCAACCCCGTCAAGTTCCATATTCAGGCTATCCCATGTCATCACATAGTTATTGAACCCAATCGGATATTCGCAGTTGTATTCGCTACCTTCCACGGTTTTCGACCACTTCATCGGCTGACGATACCAGCGATCTTCATGTCCGGGGCTTCCGTCCGCATTTTCGGTCTTTGTTCCGAACATACCAAGTTCGTCGCCGTTATAGATCCAAGTGATACCCGGCAGTGTCATGAGCATCGCCGCATAGAGTTTTGAGAGCTTTCCGCTACGCTCTACGCCCGCAGCCACCGCAGCCGCGTCGCCAAGGTTTGCAACGCCGGGGCTGTACCAATCGTTGATGCTGCTGTCGAACACGGACACAAGCCTGTCGCGGGCACGCTGAACATCGTGGTTGGACGTGAATAAGCTGTCGATATACTGATCGCCGCGTTTTTGCTCAAAATTCATTTGGGCACAAACATACTTTGACATCACCTTGCGGATATAATTATTTGACCGCCAGTCCTCGCCTGCATCATACTGCTGCGAACCGTAGCTTAAACATCCCGTTGTATCAAAGTAGAAGTTGAAATTGAACTGCGAATCAAAACCGCCGTACAACGCCGCGAGCTTTGCGGGATCGCCCGTAAGGTTTTCACCGAGAAGCAATGCGTTCGGATAGCTCGCTTTGAGTTTTGCATTAAATTCAAGGAAGAAATGCTCGTTCTTTTTCAAGTCATAGGAGTAGTCCGCGTCGTTGGCAACGTCTGTATCTTTCACGATATGGTTAGAATGCTGATCATTCTCGTTCTCCATATAAACGTGTTTAACAGCGTCAAGGCGGAACCCGTCCAAACCAAAACTCATCCAATACAGCGCCACGTTCAGAATCGCGTCGCGTACCGCCTGATAATCAAAGTTCAGTTCCGGCATTCCTGAATTGAAACTTGAAAAATAATAGTATCCGTTTGGATCCTTGAACCATTGCTTTGCCGCTCTGCCCGTTTTGGGAACGGTATCCTCATTTCTCCAGTTATAGAAGTTACGGTAGTCTATAACCTTCAATGAGCCGTCGGGCATCTGCACCGTTTCTTTTACGAGTTTCTGCGATTTTATGAACCACGGATTAGAGGTGGAAGTATGCTCAAACACGAAATCCATCAGAATTTTCATGCCGCGCTTATGCGCCTCGTAAACCAGCTCTCTGAAATCTTCAATTGTACCGAATCGCGGATCGACGGTGAAATAGTCCTTTATATCGTAACCGTGATAGGAGTTGGATTGCTGGAACGGCGTGAGCCACAGTACATCGACGTTCAATGTATCGTCCAGATAATCCAAATTTTCAATTACGCCTTGCAGATCGCCCATTCCGTCATCATCCGAATCGGCAAAGGACGCTACAAATATCTGATAGCCGATGCTATCATCTTCCCAACCGGTTGCAAGCGGCTGCTGCGTATATACATCGTTATTTCCCTTATTGGAAACAACATCGTACTGTGTTACGGCAGAACCGTATTCGATACCGTCATATGGATTGAACACGACGGACGATTCGTAAGTCGGCGTACCGTTTTGCGCTTCCCCCTGACGGATAAACCAGTGATAGTCTCCCTTTTCACGGCGCGCCTGATTCAGCTCAATATACACGTCACCGCCGTCATTTACCCAGAACCCTTGTTCATACAGACGGCTATAATGCGAGAACACCTGTATGCCGAGCCACGTTGCTGCACCATATGTAATAGTAAGCCCCTTGTCCTCCCTGTCTACGGAATCCCATCCAGCATCGTTGTACGTTTCACTCAAATCAATGTCGTACACCGCGCCCGATTCATCCAACTTCATGGGATAGAATGCCCGGCCTTCACTATTGGTCGGCAAATATTCCCAAACCCAAAGGCCCCAGTCTCCATACACGTCGGAATCAATGGGCTCGTTATAGGTCGGGCTGGCGCATCATTCACCATACCGTGTTCATTGATGTCATCTGCGCCGTGCAGATAATGTACATACAAGTGCCCCGGCTCGCCCCATGTCAGGCTTTCTTCATACTCCGCAGCGACATCACCGGCGGCGACTTCCCGCCATTGCGCGTCAAGCGTGATATTCGCCGTTACCGTATCTTCGGAAAAATCCCACTGATCATTTCCGTTGAACCACCCGGTAAGTTCGTGCCCTTCCCAAAAGTCAATGGTCGGTTCTACCGCTTTTGAACCGCGCATGACCGTTTGCGCAGCGGGCACGCTCACACCGGCTGCTTCTGCCTCATCACCGATGTCGAATGTCACCGTGTACGATGATTGAGGTCCGGGATCCGGGCCCGGCTCGGGATCTTGCGCACACCCGCTCATAAGCGAGAGTAGCAGCACGATCGCCAAAGCCGTTGCCGTCGGTTTTGCCAATCTTCTCATCAATATTACCTCCCTTTTGGTTTTTTATTGCAGGTTAACTGTTTAACCCAAGTACCAAAAAAATGCACAAAATCTGTAAGAAATCAAAGAATTTCGGCCTCGTCCCTTACGATTTCGTGGTTCAGTTTTACGCTTTTGTCTCGTTCTTTTTAATATGCAGTTGCAACATTACCCGCTCCAAGAATGTAAACTTTTTTGCAGAATACCTATTGACATTTGGATTTGCTTGTGCTATACTATGTATGTCCAAAAAATGGGAAAAGTGTACATTTTTTGTTCACCATATTCACTCTTTCATCGCTCTAAAAAAGTTTACTTTTTTAGAGTTTTTTTATTTTGCCCCTTATTTGCCTTTGCTTTCTCCTCTCTTTTACCTTATTATTAAGGTAAATTCTATCGTAAAGGGTGGTACCGAAATATGAATTATGCTTATGGACGAGTATCTTCAAAAGACCAAAAGCTCGAACGGCAGTTTGATGCCTTTGATGGTTGCGGCATCGCTTTTGACCACATTTATGCCGATAAGCAAAGCGGCAAAGACTTTGAACGCAAGGACTATAATCGCTTGCTCAAAAAAATCCGAGCCGGTGATCTGCTTGTAATACAGAACATCGATCGGCTCGGACGAAACTACGATATGATTTTAGACGAATGGAAACGGATTACAAAAGATATCGGGGCGGATATTCTTGTGCTTGACATTCCCCTGCTCGATACACGCAGCAAAGGTGATAGTCTGATCGGTCGCCTTATCTCCGATCTTGTTTTACAACTCTTGTCTTTCGTAGCTGAAAATGAACGTAACAATATTCGTCAAAGGCAAGCAGAAGGTATTCGTGCTGCAAAAAAACGCGGCGTTAAGTTTGGACGCCCTCTTACCGCCTGCCCACCTGACTTTCCCAAAATCGCGCAGGCTTACCGTAAAAAAGAAATCTCCTGTTCCGAAGCGATGGAACTTTCGCGAATGAAACCTTCTACCTTCTTCTATTATTTGAAAAAACACTTAAATAATTTTGAGAACACATTATCCATATAATATCAAAATGGACGACAAGTTTTACTCCCTCGGTCAAAATGACCGAGGGATTTTTTCCACAAACAAACTTTTATCTCGTCACTGTACGTTTTATCCTCTCCTCCTGTCATATTGTTTTTCCCTTAACTACTTCTTTCCGTTTTTCCGATTTTTCGTCATAATACATATGTAATTTAAAAAAATTTTTTAAAGTCACGCGTGGCTTGCGAGTTTATCTTTTACAATATTAAAAAACTTTGGAGGAAACCAATTCATGAAACAAGCAGTCATTTACGCAAGGAGCGCATCTCCTAATGAAGATTCAATTTGTGCCCAAATAGTTCTCGGTAAAAAATTCGCCGCCGATAACGGCTATACCGTCGTCAGGGTATTTGCCGACACCAATGCATCGGGCAGATCAGCCGAACGCCCTGCTCTGCAAAAACTATTTGAGGATACAGGTTCTTCCTGGGATACCGTCATTGTCCTCGATCGCTCCCGCTTTTTCAGAGAACCTCATTTCTATATAAAGTATATGCTGAAACTAAACTTTGCAGGCAAGCGAATCATATCATGTATAGAAAGGCTTTCAACAACTTCTTATGACAGGAGGAAAATGCAACGAAACGATCCTTGCAGCAATTAAAAAACAACTATATAAACTGTCAAACCGCAGAAAACGAGTGCGATATCGACGGGAAAAAATATGTTGTGATCCGGCATTTTTCCGAAAAAGAACAACTGTCTCGGGAAATCTTTCGGCTCGCCCTGAACCGCGCCGACAGAGATTCCGGATTAAACAAATAAACCCTGCGTAAAGTCAGCGGATTCCTGAAAAAGCCTTGAAAAGTTGAGCATCTCATGGTATGATATTGCCACTCAACCGAATGGCTTTGACAGAAAAAGGAGGTTTCATGTCAAAGCAAATACAACTGAATAGAACAGGGCTTTATCTCAGACTTTCGCGCGACGACGAAAAAGCAGGCGAGTCTCTGTCGATCGAAAACCAACGCATTATCTTGCGCAAATTCACGGCAGAAAACGGCGGCACCATCGTAGACGAATACATCGACGACGGCTGGTCGGGCACCGACTTCGAGCGCCCCGGGGTTAAACGCCTGTTGGAAGATGCCAAAAACGGAAAGATCGATACCATCGTCGTGAAAGACCTGTCGCGGTTCGGACGCAACTACATTCAGGTCGGGCAGTACATCGACTATATCTTCCCTGCCTACGGCATACGCTTTATCGCCCTTTCGGACAACGTGGATACGGCAGACCGTTGCAGTTCGGGCATGGATATGATGCCCATCATGAACGTGTTTAACGAGTGGCACGCGGCGAATACTTCCAAAAAGATACGCGCCGTACTGGAAGCCAAATGGCAGGCGGGCAGGTACACCAACTGGGCATATCCCTACGGCTATAAAGCGGGCACGGACGAAAACCGTACGGCAGTCATCGATGAGGAAGCGGCAAAAACAGTCCGCCGCATTTACGATATGCGTTTGCAAGGCTATTCCGTAAGAACCATCGCGCGCAAACTAACCGACGAAGGGATCCCCAATCCCACGGCATACTATACGCGGCTGGACGGAAAAAAGTCTGACCGACAAGGCTCGCCCTACTGGTCGCAGAAGACCGTTTCGGACATTCTCAAAGACCGAACGTATATCGGCACGCTCACCCAACACCGCACGACGCGCTTTTCCTATAAGAACCACAAAGTGCTGAACGTACCGCAAGGCGAACAGATCGTCAGAGAAAATGCGCACGAGGCGATTGTTGACCGAACAACATGGGACAAAGTACAGGCGATCAACGACCGAACTGCACGAGGGAAGGCAGACAAGGCAAACCGGGTGCATCCGCTGTCAGGTCTGCTCGTTTGCGCCGATTGCGGAAAAAAGCTGACAGGCAAGAGCGGAGGACGCGACAGAATATATATGTACGCCTGCCGCACTTATACCGACCTCGGCAAAAAATACTGCACGTCGCATTCCGTTTCCGAAAAGCAGATCGAAAACATCGTACTGCAAGATATCCGCTCGGCGACGTAAAAATCGACGAGAAAAAAGCAAAAGAATACTTTTTGCGCGAACGGACTAAATGCGGCGAACAAAACAGGCTGTCCGACGAAAAACAGCTTCGCGCTCTTTCAAACAGGCTCACGGAATTAGATAAGCTGATACAGTCCGCATTTGAAGAAAAGGTGCTCGGCAACCTGCCCGAAAGCGTATGCAAAAGTTTATGCGAAAAATATCAGCTTGAAAAGGAAGACTCAGAGCGGCAGATCGCCGAACTTAAAAAGCGGCTCTCCGAAACAGACTGTATAGACGCAGAGGTCGAGGAATACATAATGCGGCTGAAACGGTATGCCAAGTGCGAAGAACTGACGCGCGAAATGTGCTTGCAACTCATTGAGTTTATCACCATAGGCGAACGGCCCGCAGACGATAAACCGCGAGAGATCCACATTTACTATAAACTTATATCGAACCAAACGCTTGCGGATTACCGCGAGCAGATCACAAAATAATTCCCATATGTTACCTGCCCCACAGGTGCCACGGGTCCGCAGGGTCCCACGGGCGCGACGGGCGCAACGGGTCCACAGGGTCCCACAGGTCCGCAGGGTCCGACGGGCGCGACAGAGCAGGTTACATATGGGAAACAAAACAAAGCCATTCGGAAAAGTAAAAAGCGGCAGAATTTTATGTTCTGCCGCTTTTTTTTGCACATTTTACGGTTTTTTATGTCACTCAGCCAACCCACATTTTGAGTTGCCGTTGTAAATCAATATTTTATCTTAAAATAGTCAAGATACAGTTTGAATTTATCTTGTGCCGCAAGACAGGTATCACGCAAATAACCGCGTTCGCTTTTCCATTCTTTCAGCCCGCGATAGTAAAATAGTTTCAATTCTTCGTCAATGATAAACGGCACGGTATTATACTTCAGACACTCTTTGAAAAGCAATAATCTTCCGATACGCCCGTTGCCGTCCTGAAAGGGGTGAACACACTCGAATTTATAATGAAAGTCTAAAAGGTCGTCGAAAGTCTTTTCCTGCTTTGTATTGTATTCAAAAAGCAGTCCCTTCATTTTTTCGGCAACGTCTTCCGGCTTTGTCGTGTACATATCGCCCACAGTATTCGGCAACCGCTTGTAATCGCCGACGGCAAACCAATCCTGCCGCGCATCCGTCGTTCCGTTTTTGAGTATGCGGTGCAATTCTTTTATAAAGTTTTCCGTAATCGGCTTTTTTGCGTTTTCGATAATCAGGTCTATACACTTGAAATGGTTTGCCGTTTCTACAATATCATCAACTTTTACCGTGCCGCCGTCGATCCCGATCGTATTCGTTTCAAAAATATAGCGAGTTTGGTCGTGCGTCAAACGGCTGCCTTCGATATGGTTAGAGTTATATGTCAATTCAATCTGAACTTTATGATAAATGCCGCCCGAAAGTTTTGCCCGCTTTTCTGCCGAAAGCACTTCTAAAAGAGTAGTTGGCAATACAGCTTTTTTATTTGCCCTGTCAGGCTTTTGCGCGTCTTCAGGGATATTCCACGTTTTGCCCGTTAAAAATGCACCGGATATCTTTCCCAAAGCGCAGTAGTTACGAACACTCCGTTCGGAAAGATTCCACTTTTTCGCCGTTTCAGTTACAGACAGATATTTCATACGATAGTACCTCGCTTATTCAGTATATCACATTATCGGCAAAAATACAACCACACTATCGCAAAATTATCAATATTTTTGCCGATACAGGAAAATCTGTTACCGCCCCTCCATAAAACGCGCTCTCTAAAAAATCAATGAACCTAAGCAATCCTCCTCCGAATTTTTCCTTTTTCGGTCGGCTATGGTAGCATAGTTCCTCGCGCAAGTCAACGTCCGCAAAATCGTCGCTTAAATCTATCAAATCAAATTTATAGGGTCAGAGTTATATATTCCCGTCCTCCACCCACGCAACGATTTTGCTTTCCCCGTTGACTTGCGCATTCTGTTCCGCAAAACGCTCCCCTTCTCCCGTCCTATGCTTCCTTCGCCTCTTGCCCGAAAAAGGCAAAATTCAAAATTCGGAGGAAACAGAAAATGGCACAAACGGAAAAGAAAAGGGATTTTAAGGTGTTGGCGGAGAAGATTGCCCCCGATAACGTCCTGATCATGGCGGAGTTGTTGGCGATTAAGGAAACGAAAAAGCTTGTAAAGTTTATGGGACAACACGCGATAAGGGCGCACGCAACCCTCTGTACCGACGTTTTCTGCAAGGATATGCCCGATTATACCCTTTCAGACAACTACGATATCGTACAGAGCGTGGCAGCGTTCCTGTGCGAGCATTGCGGAGAATACCTTGACGATTTCCTGTATGTATCCAAACGCGGCAAAAATATCTCGATAAAGGTAGAGGGCTACTTAATCGTAACGAGAATGCTGTGCGAAAAATATCGTTTCAGGCAGAGATATATAAGCCTCGACCGGATAATAAAGAAACTGGAATATGGCAAAGAAACAGCAGAGGAAGAAGATTACTCGCTTGTGGACGCAGTGATCGCATCACTGAACCTTACTGAAAACATGAACCTGGCGTTGGAATACCGCATGTCGGGCATGAGCTACCCTTCCATTGCGAAGATGCTCTCAAGGGCGACCAGCACGATCTATGAATATTTTGAAAAGATGCGAGCGAGATACACCGCGATTTACGGAGCTTAACCCTGCTGCAAGATCAAAAAACAGAGAAAATAAAATGAATATAATACCGATAAGGAGATAGACCATGTTTTATATCGCTTACAAATCAGACGGCATCACAGCCTGTAAAAAACAAATCAGCCTCTCCCGTCTCACAGAAGTCGGAAAAACCAAATCAAATGCAACGCTCTACTGCACGCCTTCTACGGAAAATGACGGCGCACCCTACCGTTGGCTATATACCGTGGAAGGAATACCCGACCTTTTAGACCGCGCAAACATATCCCCTTACGCTGAACCGGAACAAATACGCACGATTTTGAACGGCATGTCGGAAAGTCAAGCAGCGCAAGCGTTCCCGGACGCAGCCGCAAAACTCGAACAAATCAAGCTCGCCATAGTAAACAAAGGCTGGACGAGCAATGCCGACGCCCTTTTCAGCGAAATCTGCGGCGATTTTGCAACGGCTAATGCCGTGCGCCTTAACAGAGCGGAATACAGAGCTAGACAGAATGAAGAGGAAGAGAAGAAAGCTGCCGCCGAGCAAGAGCGCATCGCAAAGCAAAACGCCGAAGAAAAACTCGCTGAAAAGCAACGGCTCGACAAAGCGGAAACAGACCTCAAAGCAGGCAAATTCATCTCCCCCGCCATGTTCGAGAAACTCGCGGAAAGATACGGCATTCCCCTGCCCGCGAAATTTTTAGGTTGGCTGCGGCAATGGTGCGGCGATATATCCATAAACCGCCACACCGAAGAACTGCCGCCCGGCGTCGTATGGGAGAACCAGTACGATACCGTATATTACTATACAAAAGGGCACAAAAGTTCAAGTCTATTTGGCTATGCAGATAAGCTAGCACAAGCTCTGGGCATTTGAAAAAAGAGGCATTGACTATGAAATACATTATTGAAGTTAAAAGGCGGCGCAGCTCGGTCACGCAGGGCTCGGCTCACGTTTTAGTCAACGGCATCGAAGTGGCGGATTTTTACGACGAAATCAAGCTCCTCAAAAATGGCGAACATTATTACGGCGAAAACATCGGCGGCTGGGCGAGCGTCACCCCGGACGAGACGTTTATCAAAGGAATGCTCTTCCACCCCTTTGAGGAACTCTACCATATGAGTGAAAAATTCAGAAAAATGCTCGATACAGCGATCGAGGAGGCAAAGAAAAATGAAAACGACGCTTGAAGAATTGAGGGACAACAATATCGGCTATGCACTCGGCAAGGACGGAATAACCGAGACGGATCTGCGGCTGGTAAACGGCATCATCGACAAGATCGAACAGACGAGAACGCGAAAGCCGCAGCCGCTCGATGTTGTCGAATACACGGACTCATTCGGCTGCTACTACCCGAACGCGATCATAGACGGCGATACCTACCGAAACGGCTCCACGGCATTGTGCGAATGCGGCTCTGCCTGTGTTTCGGTTTCCAAAGACGGCACGCTCTGTAAATGCGTTTCTGGCGGCGCCTTTCAGGTTATCGACAAGGACAAGCTGCGATATATCGGCAAAAAAGAAAAGAGATTCTGGACGTTTTCAACGCTCGGCGCAGGGCCGCAGCACGCATTGTATTTCAAAGCGGAGGTGTCCTGTTTTGAGCTGAATCTGCGAGAAGAATTGCTCAAAAGATATACCACCAAAGATTACGACTATATCTTCGTGCAGGACTGGGGCAACCGCACCTCTGATTGCGGCTACAAGTACACCGTCACAAAAGGCCCGTATCCGCATTGCGCCTTCCATACCAAAGAAGAGCTGAACGAATATCTTTCGCTCTACGAGGCGGTCGAAGAGCCGGGCTTTAACAGCAACACCATCAAGAAATACTGGATCTTGAAAAGCGCTTTCGTTTCCGTGTGGACGGAAAACGAGTTCGACAAAATAAAAGCTGACAGAACGGAAATGAGCCTGTTTAACGGGCGGCACGTCCCTACCAAATACATCAAAGACGGCACGACGCTTTTACGGTATGTACTGCGGGAAGATGAAACCAGACCGTAACAATCTTCCTATGCTTTCGGGGAGGGACAGGAGACACGAGCATAGAAACGAATCCCTCATCGAACGGAAAAATCTTCTTATACTTTCAGAATAAAAAAGGCGGTAACTGATATGATCGACATTGAACACCTTGAGAACCGAAAAGATTTTACGCACTATGATTATCATAAATACAATAAAGCCAACGGCTACGGACTTTCAAACCGGCAGCTCAAACAATGGATATTACGACATAAGGACGGAACCCCGAAACAACGGGAGTGGATAGAAAATATGCTTACGGACATCAATTTCCACTATGAATGCGGGCTTATTTGCAATGGAAAATATGACGAAATCCTCCGCGGTCTGTAACCGTTTCGGGAGAGAAACAAGAGGCGCGACAGCTTCTTTTTTCTCTCCGATTTTTTTTGTTTTCGTTGTGGCTATCGTAGCACGGTTCCTCGCGGAAGTAAACGGCGGAAAAATTCCCGCTTAAACCATTTATTTCCCCCTACACTTATGCGGCAATTTTTCCTTCCTCCGTTGACTTCCGCACTATACTTTGCAGAAAATGTTCCTTTTACCGTTCCGTGCTTCTTTCGCCACGCCGAAAACGGCAAAAAATAAAAATTCGGAGGTAAAAACGAATGAAAAAAGTAGTTTACAGCATTTCCAGATTGAATAGGTTTGGAAACACAAAGATGACCGGTGTCGGTTTCATCACCGGGAGCGATCTGGTTATCGCCTGCGTCAGTCAGAAAGGCAATCCGTATATCCGCGTATTTGAAGATTGCGTCAAAAATTGTCACCCTGTCACAGGGCGGGAAAATGAGTACAAAGGTGCGCATTACGAGATCCGCGAGGTCGAAGTTGAGAAAAACGGTTCTTACGATACACGCGAGATCGAAATCGAATATTCCGTATGGTACAAACTGGTCTGAAAAGGAGGCTCGACATGAAAAACAAGTTTTATCTCAAAGAATTTCAATTCTTCGACGGGGAAGATACCGTCGTATTCAACATTCTGTCGGTAGAAGGTAGTAAGATCACCGTCGCCGTCACCAAATGCGGTAAAATCAGTGTTTCGGATTATGAACTGCATACCGATAAAAACGGTCTGTATTTTGAGTACGGCGTAGCCGGTAAAGAACATATCCATATTGATGACTTTGAAAACAAGGAGGACAACTGAACATGAAAACTTTCAAAACACCGATCTATGACAACATAGAGTTCGCTTTCACGACAAGCACCTATTCTACCACCGGCAATACCTATGTCGGTATCCACAGCAAAGAGAATGACTGCATAGAACCATATTGCAATCTGACGGTCAACCTGGACATGCAGCTCGGCAAAGGTCTTGCTTTCATCGACGTGAACAATGCGGACAAAAAGTTGCTCCTATTCCTAGAAGAACAGGGTTTTATCTCTCCCACCGGCGTGACGATGCCATCCGGATTTGTCGTCTATCCCCTCTATCGGCTCAACCTCGATAAAATCGGGGAATATGAATTTTTAGGAGAATACAGTTATGGAAAATAAGCAATATGTCTATCTCATAACGCTCGACTGGGCTACCGAAGATGATAAAGGCTTTGAGTTCGATATCTGCGCCACGCCCCAAAAGGCGTTTGAGATCTTCCGTAAACGGATAAAAGCAGAGCAAAACCCGAATAAATCCTGGGTAGGCGAAGAAGTATTCACCGAAGACGGCAGCGTAAAAGAAAGCTATATCCTCGACACTTTTGTCGACCGTACTTTCTCTAAATCCAGCCGCTGGTGCATTTCGGACGATGATACAGGTCGTTTTTCTGATATCTACCTGCGCAGGGTATTACTTCAATAGGAGAAAGATATGAGTACAATCAAAATCGTGATCGGCTCGTGGGGATCGTACAGCGCCTGCAATTCTCGGGCGCTCGGTTCTTCCCCTATCGACCTGTCCGCCTGTTCCTGCTGGGAGCAAATCGAAAAATCACTCAAAAAGCAGGGATTCGACCTCGGCGGCATAGACGCAGAACTGTTCGTGCAGGACATAGACGGTCTGCCGAACAACTGCGCGGACTGGGATTACATAAACCCCAAAACGCTCTTTGAAATATTGAGCAAGTCAGGCGTTCTGAACAGCGAATATCTATATCACGTCTTTTGCGCCTATCTGGAAGTCCGCACCTTTGACGAGTTTGCAGAGCGCGTCGAACGGCTCGGCGATAACTGGAACGATGAAATCTATCTCTACGAAGGCTATGACTGGGAAGATTACGGCAAAGAACTATTTGAAATCTGCGAACGGCGGCTGGACGATGACCTTATCGACTACTTTGACTTCGAGGCTTACGGCAGAGCGAACGGTCTTGACTGTGCGCAGGAATACAGCAACGGAATCATTGAAATCACAGGAGGATAAAGAAACATGAAAGACGTTTTTATGATACGGCTGGACTGGTCGACTACCGATGCGGACGGCATAGACACCGAACTATATGAGGACTATGACGAAGCCTATGACCGCTATAAGGAAATCATAACCGCACAACTGAAAAACTTTTGGCAGGGCGAGGTCACGTTCGATACGGACGGCGGCAGCGCGGTCGCGCCGCTGCAGACGGCGCGCATCGAAAGTGCGGACGCGCTCACCGTGCCGCAGAAGCAGGGCTTCCTCTTTGCGGGCTGGTATCTGGACGCGGGGCTGAACAATGCGGTGACATACCCGTATATCCCGACGGGCAACGTCACGTTCTATGCGAAGTGGGAACAGGAACCCGCGCCTTCGGCATCGTTCACGGTGGACGAGAAGGGCGTGCTGACGGCGGCGGAGGCGAGCGGCGACGTGGTGATCCCCGAACGGGTGAACGGCGTCACCGTCACGCAGATCGGGCAGAGAGTGTTTGAAAAGAATCAGGAGATCACGTCCGTTTCTCTGCCCGATACGGTGCAGCTCGTCGGATATGCGGCTTTCAACGGCTGCAAAAATCTGAAGGCCGTCGACCTCGGTGAAGGGGTGCAGCGCATCCATGACATCGCGTTCCAGAATTGTTCCGCGTTGGAAAGCATCGAATTCCCCGCTTCTTTGCGGAGCATCAGCAGCGATGTTTTCAAAAACACGGGGCTCAGATCCGTTTCCCTGAACAAAGTGGAGTCCGTCGGCGACTATGCGTTTGCGGAGTGCAAGCAGCTCTCTTCGCTGGATCTCGGCGTCGTGCAGGCGTTCGGGCGCAGCGTCTTTCTGGATTGCGTTGCGCTTACGGAAGTTTCCCTTCCCGAAACGGTCGCGGGGTCGGGCATCGAACTGTTCGGCGGCTGTACCGCCCTCGCCAAGGTCGACCTGCCTGAGAGCGGCATTGCGCTGCAATACAACGCCTTTGTAGGGACGCCGTGCGCCGCGGCGGCGGACAACCGGCAGGATGGGTTGCTGATCATAGACGGCTACCTGTTCGGCGTAAACGAAGAGTTCAAAGGCACGTCCGTCCTGACGCTGCCGGAGGGGATCGTCTCCGTCGCGGCAGCCGCGATGAGCGCGTCGTACGGCGCCAGGGGGTGTGTGGATTCGCTCAGCTCCGTCGTCTTCCCGCAGAGCATCCGCAGCATCGGGTCAAAGGCGTTTTACAACTGCCCCGCGCTTGCCTCCGTCACGATGCCGCAGGGCGTAAAGCTCAACGGCGTGGGGGAGGATGTGTTCAAAGGGACGCCCTATCTGCAGAACGATGCGAATTGGGAGGACAACGGGCTGTACCTTGCGAACTGGCTGCTCGCCGTCAAAGATACGGCGATGACCTCCTTTACGGTCAGAGAGGGGACGGAGTACATCGTCAACAGTTCGAGTTCGTCGCGCCTGTTCACGAAGACGGCGGCGGCGTCTTTGCAGAGCCTTACGCTGCCCTCTTCCCTGAAGGCGATCGGGGATTATGCGTTTTATTATCTGGGCGAACTGACGTCCGTGACCCTGCCTGCGGGGTTGGAGCATATCGGCGACGACGCGTTCGCCAATTGCAGCAAACTTGCGCAGGTGAACCTCGGCGACTGCAAAGGACTTATTGAGATCGGCAGCGGCGCGTTCCGCTCCTGTGCGCTCACCGTCGTCACCATTCCCGCAAGCGTGCAGACGGTGGGGAATTACGCCTTCAACTTCAACAAAACGCTGAAAATTTACTGCGAAGCGGCGGAACAGCCGGGCGGATGGGGCTCGGACTGGAATTACTGCGGGGGAGAGTATCTTCCTGTCGAATGGGACAGTGCCGCACCCTGAAAACAGCTGAAAATGGCAGGCGCGCCCGAAAGGGCGCGCCTGTTTTTGCGGAAAGCC
>OKWJ01001258.1_pt1 | contig 19690 bp, 19 predicted proteins | sample 1607121 | NCBI WGS metagenome assembly OKWJ01 (sample SAMN04414080, study PRJEB24778) | human gut metagenome | material: faecal | host: Homo sapiens | reverse complement strand
TATGTAACCCCGAAAATTCGGGGCTTGCACGGTCAATGCACGGTTTTTGCACGGTCGGCGTTTTCGTGGGAATCCTCTGCATGGGCTGGAATTGCCTTGAAATGTGTGGTAAATTTTGCATCAGGTCAGAAGAGCCAGACGGAGCTGCGCCTTTACTTCGGGGTCTGCGTTCTTCAGAAGTTCCAGCAGAGCAGTCATAGAGATGGTCGGTTCGCCTGCGGCGGGTACAGCCTGTGGGCTGGGGCTTTCGGACTTAGCATAGAACCCTTCCTCGAACTTCTTCCCCAGTTCAACACGAGAGGACTGCTGGATATGAGCGTAGGTGTTCACCAGCATATCCGCCGTAGCGTGACCTGTTGTACCCTGCACAGCCTTCACATCGCCGCCAGAGATCATCAACTGATAAGTTGCACTGGAGTGCCGCAGACCGTGGAATACGATGCGGGGGAACTCTGGGTGTGCATCCTGCCATTTGAGGAACTTCTTGCGGATCAACACAGGCTCAATCGCTAGACCGTTGGGCAAGCGGAACAGCATTCCGCTGTCATGGTAGCGTGTCGGGTCTTTCATCTCGTCTGCCGCTAACTGATTCAGCCACTTCTTCAATTCCTCTTTCAGTGCAGAGGTCATGAAGATGGTACGGCAGGAGGACGCCGTTTTGGTGCTTTTCAGGATGAGGGAAGTGGTGCTGCGCTCCAGCTTGTCCGGGAATACCTTGATGATGCAGCCATCATCCACCTGATTCAGGGCTTCTTTACGCACCCGCTGCATGGACTTGTTGATACGGAAGGTTCCGATGCCATCCGCAGCATCAAAGTCAAGATCTTCCGGGGTCAGACCTACGACCTCGCCCTCTCGCAGTGCGCCCACCAGTGTGAGGTGGACTGCTAGATGCAGGATAGGATCCTCCATGCTGTCCAGAGCCGCGCGCATTTCCTCTACCGTCCAGATGGTGCGCTCCTGTGTGGACTTCTTGGGGCTGTCCACAGGGACCGGGCTTTTGACGAGGATGCCCCACTCTACGGCATACTGAAACGCTGTACCCAGCAGCCGATGCACTTCGTGAATCGTCGTGCCGGATAGAAATCGCTGCTTCTGTTTTTCGGTCAGTTCCTGCTTCTTTCCCTCGATATACGAGCCGCAGGGTGTTTTGCTCAGGGTCGTGTAGAGGTTCTCCATGTGGTAGGGCTTGAGCTTCTGCATCTCCATGCTGCCGATATAGGGGATAATAAGGTTCTGGATGGTGGAAAGGTTGGATTCGTAGGTCTTGGGTGCCCACTTGTGTTTGCTGCACTGCTTGGGCAGCCAGTCCATCAGGAACTCTCCTACCGTCACCGTGGACGGGATCAGGAAGGTTCCGGCCGCCAGCTCATGCTCGATCTGCTTTTTTCGGTTCGTTGCCTCCTCTTTGGTGGGAAAGCTCTCCCATTTGTCGTAGCTCTTGCCGTGCTCGTCCTGATAGGTGTAGCGGACGCTGTAAGAGTTGCCACGCTTCGTGATATATGCCATACTGTTGCCTCCTTATCAAGCTGCCCGGTTGAGCCACGCATCGAAGCTGTCTTTCGGGATGCGGATGCTTCCGCCTACCCGTAGAACACGGAATTCGGTGGTGCTGTTGCACAGGTTATAGGCAGAGCGCAGGCTGATGGCCAGCATTCGTGCGATCTCTTCCACCGTGTACACCAGCTTCGTGGTTTCTGGGCTGTCAGTCGGAGACTTGACGGCATTGGTTTGAGTGACCACCTCCATTGTAGTGGGATTCGAGTCCATTTGCAAGGACTTATTCGTATAATCTTTATATTTCACATCTTCGGTCATGTCAGGCCGATTCAAATTCATAGGCAGACCTCCAATTCCTTGTAACCGAACGCCTGTAACCGGGCAGGAAAACTCTCTTTTTCTGCACACAGGGCATTCGATGGGCTTTATACTTTTTCTTATCTTTTTAAGGTTACATGGTTACAGAAAGCGGAAAACGCAGCAATCATGCGGTTTTTGCGCTGTAACTGCAGCGTAACCAAACCTGTAACTGACCGTGTAACCGCTGTCCATCAGAAGGGAAATCCCAGTTGCTGGGCTTCCGCATCCGTTATTTCCGAGAAATCTTCAGCCCCGGTTTCGGGGCTGGTTACGCGCTCCCAGCCTTTCTGAACACCGTACTTCGGGTAACGCTTGGCGGTCTTGTGAGCCTGCCAGCCTTGGATATCGCCGCGCGAAATTCCGGTGTTCATGATCTCGCAGATAGCACGGGTCTCCCACTCTGCCGGGATGTTGGTGTTGCCCAGCGCCTCCGCATAGAGCTGCTTGGAACACACCCGGTCACCTGCGTAGTCCTCCAGAAAGGCGTAGATCATGCCCGCCTGCGCATCCTCCTGCATGAAGTCCTGCTGGTGAGCTTGCAGCGTTTCCTGCATGGCGGGGCTGAACGCCAGCTTATAGCTGCCGCTGTTGTAGATGGTCATGGCTTCTGCCCAGAGCTGGTCGATATAGGAACGGGATTCGGTTTCGTTGTCCAGAATGTGGACTTCGGCCAGTTTAGCATCCACCGGGATGGGGATAAAACGGCGGTTGCCCGTGCGGTCACGGGGCAAAAAATCCTGCCGGTTGGTCGTACCAGCAAAGACGCACTGGCGTAGACGGTCGGCAGGATGGGTCTCGTAGGGGATTTTATAGGTTTCCTTCTGCTTGCTGAGAAAGCTCTTGATCTCCTCGATGCTCTTGGCGTTGGCGGTGGCGATCATCTCCGACATTTCAATGATCCAGTGACCTTGCAGCTTGCGGTACACGTTGTCATCGTCCAGCCGCCGCAGGTCATCCGAGAACCACTCGTCTTTGACCGCCAGCAGCCGGAAGAAAGTGGACTTCCCCGGTCTCGCCTGTCGGCTCGGTCGGTGCTTCAAAATGCTTACAGCATTTTGAGGTCGCCACTGGCGACCCGCACCCTTGACCGCCCACCAGACAAAGCATCGTTTCAAATTTGCATCCCGGCTGGAACACGCGCTTGACGGCTCCCAGCAGAAAGATCTTCATGGCCTCGCAAGTGTACTCGTCCTCCGCAGCACCGAGGAAGTGGTGCAGGACGTGGGGGATCCGTTCCGTGCCGTCCCATTGCAGACCATTCAGGTAATCCCGGATGGGGTGGTAACGGTTCTCATTGGCAACAATGCGGATGGCAGATTCGATTTTCTTCTCGCTGGAGATGCCGTATTTCTCCATCCTCCGCAGGATATACTTCATGTCGGTGTCGTTCAGCGTCTTGCCGGAACGGGGCCAGCCCACAGGCTTTACGATGTCGGTACGTTCGCTCAAAAGGTTCAGCCGGATGGCATCGGCAAGCACATGGTCATCCTGCAAAATCGTAATGCAGTTCTGGATCGTCCGCTGGATTTCGCCATTGGAGTGCTTGACCAGCATTTCTTTCACATCTTCAACGGTTCGGGGAGCACGTTCTTCGTGGACTTCTTTGCTCAATAAACATCACCTCGTACTATTATTGAAAACAATTTTCTGATTTTTCGGCGGTAGGCGGCGCAGATGGCTTTCGTTGGGTCTGCTCTGCCTGCAAGCGGTTCAGCAGTTGCAGAACAGAATCCCGTGCTTTTTCCTTGATCTGCTCCTTGCCTTTCTGCCGGACTTCCGGCTTCAGGAGCTTCTCCTGCAAGCGGGCAGCGGTGGTCTGCATGGTCTTGAGGAACTTGTCCAAGCACGCTATCCAGATGTTTTGCGGTGTACTCCCGTGTGGACTGCGGAGCCTTGCGTTCCGGGGACAGCACCCACTTCTTCGTGTCCTCGATCATCCGCATATCTTCCTTCCGGGTCTCTGTGCGCACCACATCCGTCACGACCTCCACTGCCTTATCGTAAGCCGCAGCCGATACCTCGTCGATCAGCGTTTCCATGTCGTTGACCTTGAGGGTCAATTCGTCCAGCTTGTTCTGCTGGGCCGCAAGCTGCTCCTTTTGTTTAGCAAGGATGAAATCCTGCTTTTCCAGATACTCGCGGTTGCCGTATTCTGCTTCTTCCTCCAATTCCAGCCCGTGCCGCTTGGCAATCTCAAACAGCATCTTCCGACAGGCGGTATCAAAGGTGATTTTGCGGTTGTTGCGGCGGCTGAGGGGCTTGCCCGGGTCAGGCAGCTCAAAACCCAACGCTTCCAGCGCCTTTTCCTGCTGGGGAGCCACCTCTCCATGCTTGTTCTCGCAGTCGAACACATGGCGCTCGTGGATGTGAGGCGTACTTTCGTCCAGATGCAGTGCCCAGTCCAGTACATGAACATGGTCTCCGAACCTCGCCTTGAACTCCTCAATAAACTCCGTCACGACCGCCAGAAGAACTTCGCCCGAAGCGTGTTCGTCCAGCGTCCCAAGCTGGTAGATGGTCTCCTCCGGGCAGGTCTTGCGGCTGGACAGCAGGTCAGGAATGGAACGATTACGCTCCGTGTGCCGAATCTTGGCATTGCGCTCGTTCTGACTTTCCACAAAATTGGAATATCTGCTCTCGTAAAATTGTCGTTCTACCTCCGAGAAGGTCGCTGCTAAATCATCCGGGTCTTGCGGGGCAAGAGCCGAACGGAAGCCGTAGAAGCAGTCCCAGTAGATGTTGCCCTTGGCTCGTTCCGGGTCGATGTGCTCACTGTTAGCAAGGTTGAAACTGCGGTCGTTGTGCTTGGGGTTGTAAGTGCCGTGGGTTCCGGCTCGTCCGTTGTGTCGTGTTAATTTCAGATAGGCATCCCTCCGTTTCAACAGCTTGGTGGGGAGAACGCAGCAGCGAAGCTGCTGGATCTGCCGCCTGCGGTGCGCCAGATAATACCCAGTAGGATATGACGCAAAGCATCATATCACTGGGCAAGGCGTTCCCCCTTGACTCCCTTCAACGGGCCATTTTGGCCCGTTGATTTTGGCAAGCTGGCGGTCAAAGATTTGCGAATCCCTGCCCACCAACTTGTCCGGCTTTTTCAGTTGGCCAAAATGACCAACTGATTCTGTTACGGGTAGAATCAGGTTGTCCTCTTGGCAACCTGATTTTCAACGACCTTGAGGCGTTACAGGTAGAATCAAGTGGTCATTTTGATCACTTGATTTTCCGTAACAGGTTGATGAATTTCCGTTCCCGCATTCGGGAGGAGATTGAGTTTCATTTGGCAGATTTGACCACATTATTTTCTGGTAACTGAGAAATTAACGTTTAGCCGTTCTCCCTGCATGGATTTCCTGCCCCCTTCCGGCGGCGTTTTCCGGCTCGCTTTTGCGAGGTCATCGCCGGGTATCCCATGCAGACGGTCATGCGGTTTTCAAGGTTCGGCGCTGGATTTGGCAATAAAAAAATCGCCACACAACAACCTGAACCTGACCATTCCTTCCGGGATGGCCTTGGTTCGGGTTCGTTATGTAGCGATAGAAAGTTAAAAACTTGCTCCGGCTCCTTCGGGAGCCGAGCTGGAACTCTAAGTAAATATGTTATATTAAATTGTTGGAATAGATTACCACAAAAAACAAGCTTTGTCAACAAAAAATCCGAGAATACGTTGCTTTCGGCAGAATGCAAGAAAATGTATCAAAAACTTTGGCAAAAAGAGAGAGGGCTGGACGGTGCCAGCCCTCTTGACATAGCTATAATTCTTAAAAAAGGCGTCGCTACTGCAGGAAGGGGAACGTACACCGTTGGTTCCTCTGCAAGCCTGCGCTGGATGGGCGGAGACCGTCAACTGCCATGCCCACCTGCGCATCCTTCTGCCACAGAACAGGTGCTTGCCGTATTTGCTCGCAGCCCCTTTTCCGCATCAGCCGGAACCAAGGTGTAACACACTAGACTTTGCAAGCAAAGTCGTGTGCCAAAGGGCTGCTGCCGCTCGCCTGTCAGCTCGGTCAGGTGCTTCAAAATGTACTGCATTTTGAGGTCGCCACTGGCGACCTGCACCCCTTTGGAAACCCAGCGCCGAGGGATTGCACCCTCTGGATACCCCACTTGTTCATGCAGGGCTATCGTCGTGTTTTAGTATTTATATTTTTCTATTTTCCATAGTACCGGCTCCTTTCGCTTACTGGGCAAAGAAAAAGCGACCAGCCTTTTACGGCTAATCGCTTTTTCTTTGGTCACTTATTTGATTTCAGAGGCAATGGTTGTCCCTTTGATTTTGTTCCCATCTCCAATAGAAACGCTGTTGTCGTTATATACCAGAACAAGAATTCGATTGTTGATTGCCTCGATTTCTTCTTTGGATTTGGTGGTAGTATCAATATCCAGTTCGTCTAGGCAGCCAAATTCTTTTTCCAAAATCATAAGCATATCGAGCAGTTTGTTTTCTATAACAGAGAAAATATTGCTAATGATATGTTCTCCAACAACAACTCTTGCTGATGTAATTATCATATATGGGTCATCATTGTAGGCTGCAATAGCTGAGAATAAATCGGCTGGTATAGCTTTTCCTAACTGGTTTCCTGAATCCTGACTGGTTTGAGCCAATTTTCTTAATGCTTCAACGCTTTCATGAAACTCAACACCCAAAAGAAGTTCCTTTATATCATCCGGCATTTTTCCTAAAGGAATTGATACATGGTTCCATGTCATGTGGGTTGCCATTGAGCCTCTGAAGTAAGATCCCATCAAAATACCATGAGTTTTTCTATAAGAAGGAACGGCTACGCCTTCAGGATATCCGGAAATTTCATAATCAAGCCATCTCAAAATTCCATCGTTTTCCAAATCAGACACAAGTACCTTCGCTCGCTTTAACGCTGTGATAGTATCTACCTCGCCGTTCGCAAGGTCTTTTATGATTTTACTTTTTGCCATTAGAACACCCCCTCAATGAATGCGACTATTTTTCCCCAGAAAGAAAACGTGAGTATGACTCCAGCGATGACTGCACCAATGACACCCAATAATAGCGGATGTTTTTCCCAGAATGTTTTCTTAGGAGAAACAGCTTCTTGAACCAGACTGGCAATGGTCGAATCGCAAATCGTATTGCCGTTACCAATTTTTACACTTTGGTCGATAGTGACGCTGGCTCTTTTTTCTGACTCATATTCTTGTAAACGCTCATTATAAGTACGAGCCGAGTTGTTGATTGTAACAAAATAGGGGACATTATCTGCCCATTGAACATTGATGAACCCTTCTTCACGAAGTTCACGAATTATACTTCTAAGTTCGGCATCTTCACTATTGGTTAATCCATCGAAGCGTTTTGCAAGCATATCAGCAGGATTATCGGCTGCTATAATTTCATCAAGCAACTGTTTTGAATTTTGAGGAAGTCTTTTAAAACTCATGTTTTCTCACCTCATTTTAGTCTCTCGTACAGCAGTGCCCTTTCATATTCGCTCTTTTAAATGCCCAATGCAAAGGAAAATACTGTCGCAGCAATTATTAAGCAAAGAAGGATATATAAGACAATCATAACTTTGTCTTTTACAACCAGTTTCAGCAGTTGTTTTCCGGAAATACGTTTGCTCTTATCGTATTTTTCGAAAATCAATCTTTCGCTTTTTTCAAATCGATTCAATGTGGAAAAATTCAACTCTTTTGTGGAGGATATATCATGCAGATAATTGCTGATATCACACAGAATTTCTGCCAAATACTTATCGGTAACATTAGAGTTTACTATTTCGTCTTGTGCCGTTTCAACAACTTTCAGAAGCGTAGATTTGAATTTATCTAATAGGTCTTTGACGGATATCCAATTTTTATTTTTGTGTGCAGCATAATACTCCATTTCGCATCGATAACCTTTGTCCTTCATTTCTTTCTCAATGCGAATATCTTCATCGTATGAAACTTCAAAGACGGACTTACATACTGACAAGTATGCTCTAATCATTGCCAACTTTCTGATTATACCGTCAACAAATTTTGTTTGCTGTTGGTACTCTCCTTGAATAAAGAATACTCTTGAAACAATAACACTGGAGATAATACCACCAACTATGCCTAACAGAATATTCCATAAAACATTAAACATCGCTTCACCTCATTTTAGCCGCTCACACAACGGCAGCAGTTCTTCAATTTTAGCAACGATGCGCTTTTGCTCAGCGAGAGGTGGAAGGGGGACTGGAAGCATTCGCATTGATTTCAATGAGACATTCTTAATCGTGGTTTGGGTAGCTTCCTGTCTCGCATAATCGAAAAATACTTTGCTTTTTAAGAATATGCAAATGTACTCTTTGCATACACCGTTAAGTAGAGAAAAATAGCAAGCGCTTTTTCCAAGGATAATCGGTTCTTCTTCATAAAAAGCATAATTGCCAATAGTTCCATTGATTGAAATCAAAATCGTATTTGCATCCAAAGGCTTTTTATGTTTCTCATATTCAGAAGCATCCACCTGTTTAGTGTCAGGTTTAATTTCAATTTTCCCTTCAGCCAGATTGTTACCATTGATGAAGTAATAACCACCGTTAATCGTATACTGAGGAGTACCGTGAATACCGTCGCCTAAAGCGGTTGCTATATTTTGCAGTCGCACCCACTTCCAACTCTCCGGAATATCAAATGGAACTTCGTCCTCTGCAATTTCTGGCAACGGTTTTTCCTTTTTGATTTTCTTTTCTGCAATGAGATGTTGCTTCTCTGTCTGAATCTGTTGGTACAGTTCCTCACCAGTGCCTTCCTCTGCTCGCTGCTCCACCAACTTGCCCTGAATGGCATACTGGAGAATGGACTTCTTCATGTCCTCCGGGAACTTAGCGTTAAACTGCTCCAGCTTCTCATAGGCGGCAGCATAGCGTTCAACCAGAGGGAGGAGTTCTTCAATTTTGGCAACGATGCGCTTTTGCTCGGCAAGAGGGGGAAGGGGAATAAGCGAATTCACTATTTTTTCTTTCGAAATATTAGGCTGCGCTCCACCTTCTGCCATTCCAATATAAGACCGACGCATAGACATCAAGTAATAAAATAAATACTTGTTATGTATTCCTTCGTATGGAATACAAGCGCAGCACGCTTGGTTGGTTGTAGCCGAAATATCCAATATACCAAGCTTGCCTATCGTTGCTCCATACATTGCCATAAGGACAGAGCCTACTGGATTTAACCTTACGGAAGTTTTCTCCAAAGCCAAATCTGTTATAAATTCTGGAATTTTTTTTATAAAGCCATCATTTAAGTCGCCAGTTTTCAACCATGGAATGATACCGCCATAATATGCGGGGTTTGTCCTCGAAGGTGTGGCTCCTGAACTCCATGAACCAACATTTCCAACCTTGACCCACTTCCAGCTTTCTGGAATATCAAAAGGAACTTCATCTTCGGAAATCTCCGCCAACGGTTTTTCCTTTTTGATTTTCTTTTCCTGTATCAGCCGTTGCTTTTCTGCCTGAATCTGCTGATACAGTTCTTCGCCGGTGCCTTCCTCGACTCGCTGCTCCACCAGCTTGCCTTGAATGGCATACTGCAAAATGCTCGCTTTTAACTGCTCCGGTGTCATTCGCTCACACCTCCCGGCAGCAGGGCTTCCAGCTCTGCCAGCACCTTGTCGATTTCCGCATTGAGGGTGGTTCGTCTTTCCTGATATTCCCGAATGGTGTCCATGGGGTCAAGGATTTCTTCTTCCTCATGGGGATAACCGCACAAGTCGATGTTGCAGCCCTGTTCGTTTAGCAGATACTCTGCGGTAAACTTCTGTGCTTTGAAGTTTTCGCCGTCCGGGATTTCCTTTCGGTCATTCCACCAGGCAATGCAGTCATCAAAGTGCTTCAGCTCCATGGGCTTCGTCTTGGAGAAGTGCTTTCTGTCAGACGGAATATCCACCCGATAAAACCAAGTCTCTGTGGTGGGCTTGGTGTTGTCAAAAAACAGCAAATTGGTGGTGATTGGGGTATAAGGTCTAAACACAGAGCCGGGCAGCCGGACAACCGTGTGCAGATTGAACTGGGAAATGAGCTTCTTCTTAATGTTCACCTTGGCGTTGTCCAGACCGAATAGGAAGCCGTCTGGCATGATAACAGCAGCCCTGCCGTTCTTCTTCAAGCGGTACATAATAACCGACATAAAAAGGTCTGCGGTCTCGGAGCTTGCCAAATCGTCAGGGAAGAAGCCCTGAATGGACTTGTCCTCATGCCCGCCGTAGGGTGGATTCATCAGGATCACATCGAACTTATCGTCGTCCGTGTAGTCCAGCAGATTGTGTTTCAGCGAGTTCATGTGGTAGATGTTCGGGACCTCAATATCATGCAGCAGCATATTGGTTACGCAGAGCAGATAGGGAAAGGGCTTTTTCTCAATTCCGTAAATGCTGTCATCAAGCTGCTTCTGAGCCGTAGTGTCCGTTACCTGCTTGGAGAGCTGTCCCAGCCAAGAAGTGATAAATCCACCGGTGCCGCAGGCGAAGTCTGCCATCTTTTCGCCCAACTGCGGCTTTATCATCAGTGCCATAAACTCGGTGACGGCTCTCGGCGTGTAGAATTCACCGGAGGAACCGGCGGATTGCAGCTCCCGCAAAATCTCCTCATAGACAAAACCAAAGGCATGGCTTTCCTTTACATCATCAAATTCGATCTCGTCAATGACATCAATGACCTGACGAAGATAAACGCCGTCTTTCATATAGTTGTTGGCATCCTCGAAGGTGGACTTGACGATGGCTTTCTTAATGGGAGTATCCGGTGTCACCTTGATCCCCTCATAGAGAACCGCATCACCATCTTTCACATCATTGCCTTTCAGCACCGGGAACAGAATGTTGTTGACGAAGTTCAGCAACTTGTCCCCAGTCATAGCATGACCGTTGCTGTCGGTTTTCGCCCAATTTCTCCATCTAAGGTCTTCTGGAATGATGGATTCGTAGGCGTCCTCGTTTAGTTCCCAATCATCTTCTTTTGCGTCATAGACTTTGAGAAAAAGCATCCATACCATCTGCTCAATTCTCTGGGCGTCACCGTTGATACCAGCGTCCATACGCATGATATCTCGAATTCTTTTTATAAAACCTGACTGCATCGCCATCGTTATCCTACCTCTACTTCTTCATAGATGCTTGCTTCAAGCTCTTTAACAGCGGCTTCATATTGAGCCTTGCCGCCAAACAGCTTGACAATTTTTGCAGGCTTACCGTAATTGGCAAAATCCGCAAGGGAGAGAACCTTAATATCCTCAACCTCTGTGATCCCTTGGTTCATGTACTTATCCAGCAATATATCAAGAACGGCTTGTGCATCGGCAGAATACTTGCTGAAAAAGTCTTTCTTCTTAACACTGTTAGCCCGTTCTTTTCGGGTCAGCGGCTTCTTGCCGTATGCCACATAACAGATGAAGTCGAAATCGTCCACATCTTTCATACCTTGATCTGCTTTCAACGCTTTTAGATCAATGCCCATCGCCGTGAAAGATTCCTCAATCGTTTTCTTTTTGTCCGACGCTTTCCATTTGCTGATAAAATCGGACAGAGAAGCGTATTCCCCCTTGATGTTGGTTCTGGTGTAGTCGATAATGTCCTCCTGCCGGAGCAGCCTGCCGTTGGCATCATAAACAGGAACCGTTTTATTGATGATCTTTACTCTGCACCCGTCTTTATCAACGATAGGGGTCTCTACAGGGCCATTAGGAGGCTGCATACCTCCACCACCGCTATGTCCGCCGCCCTTTGGCTTGGAGCCACCATGCTGGAACCCCTCATCCTGTTCAACAGGGCCGTCCCAATCCGGGTCGGAAAACAGCCTTGTCACATTCCGAAAATCCATAACAACAAAATGTGTCTTGCCGTCTTTTTCTCTGATCCGGGTTCCTCGCCCGATAATCTGCTTGAAAGTGGTCATGCTCTCAACTGTCTTGTCAAGAACAATGAGCTTAGTCATCTTACAGTCTGCGCCGGTGGAAAGCAGTTCGGATGTTGTTGCAATAACGGGATATGGTTCGGATACAGAGATGAAATAGTCAAGTTTGGATTTGCCGTATACGTCTGAGCCGGTAATTCTTACGCAGTAGTCCGGATTCTCTTTGACCATATCCGAATTATAATTGATAAGGGCAATCCTCATGCGCTCTGCATGATCTTCGGAAGCGCAGAAGACGATGGTTTTCTGCATTCTGTCGGTGCTTTTCAGATATTCCGTAATCTCCCTGGCAACCTCATCAATGCGGTCTTGGAGAATGATGGTGTAATCGTAATCCCGGTTGTTGTAAATGCGGTCTTCAATGACATTGCCGAAAATATCGGTCTGCCCCCGGTATGGTCTCCAGCCGTCTCCGATGTTGGTTGTGATATTGATGACCTTAAACGGGGCAAGGAAGCCGTCCTCAATGCCCTGCTTTAAGCTGTAAATATAAACCGGCTCACCAAAGTAGTCGATATTAGATACCTTTTCACTTTCCTTCGGGGTGGCGGTCATTCCGATCTGGGTTGCCGAAGTAAAATACTCCAAAACTTTACGCCAGTTGCTATCTTCCTTGGCACTTCCTCGGTGACACTCATCCACGATGATAAGGTCAAAGTATTCTGGCGGAATCTGCCTGAAATGCTCCTCATCATTCTGTCCCACCATCTGATGGTAGAGGGCGAAGTTCACTTCATGAGAAGCAATCTTGTTCAGGCATTCTTTATCGGAGAAATCCACCTTATAGATGGTCTTTTCGAGCGGGGCGAAGTCCTGCAAAATACTTTGGTCAACCAGAATGTTTCGGTCTGCCAGATACAAAATTCTCTTTTTAAGGTCAGAACGGAGCAGCCGGTAGACGATCTGAAAAGCTGTGTATGTCTTGCCGGTTCCGGTAGCCATGACAAGCAACAGCCTCTGCTGTCCTCTGGCGATTGCTTCAACGGTTCTGTTTACGGCGTTTCGCTGATAATATCTTGGAGGATAAGTGCTTTGAGAGGAATAGTAGGGCTGAGATACAATTTTCTTTTCCAAATCAGAAATGCCCTTACCGCCGTTCAATTCAGCATAATATCTCGCCACAAGCTCATCTTGGGTCGGAAACTTCTCTAATGCAATCTGCTGTTCCTGTCCAGTCAAGAAATCATGCTCATAGAAAGCATCGCCGTTTGACGAATATGCAAACGGCAAGTCCATCATCTGAGCGTATGTCATCGCTTGCTGCAATCCATGAGATACAGAGTGATTATTATCCTTTGCTTCCACAACGGCAATCGGCTTGCCATCGTTTAAGTACAGCAAATAATCGGCATACTTGGGCTTGCTGCGAGCTACGATGTTTCCACGGATATTGATGCGACCATCTGTGATTTTGGTCTCCATCGTGATATGACCTTTCCAACCTCTCTGAATGACCGGAGTAATATAATTCAATTTGATGTCTTCTTCGGACATCTGCTTTTTGCCCAAGATAGCCATTATCCAAACCTCCTAATCATATCTTCGGTATCGGTTATTCCTTGATCGTTTCAAGAATATCCTCAATCCGGCAATCCATTACTTCACAAATGCGGAGAAGCACACCTGTTGTAATATTGTCTCCTTTGCCCAGCTTTGCAAGGGAAGCGGAGCTGATCCCTGCCTTTTCCTTCAAGTCGCTCTTTTTCATGTTTTTGTCAATAAGCATCTTCCAGAGTTTGTTATAGCTGATACGCATCATTGGAAGCCCTCCCAGCTAATTTCGTGAATATTTCTTATATTATAACACAAATCCGTAAATTCCTCCACTTGTTTAGCAAATTAAAGATTTGCAAAAACAAACTTTATTTTGCGTTTACAAATTAAATATCTGTTCTTTTGACTCTCAATTAAGAAGTGATAGATTTAATCAAATAGAGACAATTAAAATTGTGTTCTGTTTTCCTGATAGCAAAAGAAGCGGCCACCGACTATTGAACAATTGGCGGTCGCTTCTGCAAACTCTGTTAACATGAGCTGTGCGAACTCTATCCCCAGAGCCTAAAGCTATGGTGGCAACCAAGAGTTAAAACACATATAATGCGCTTGAACGAAAATTTTTGTTTTTTCAGTTTCGACTACTTGAACTTTTATGCATTTGTAGTATAATAAAGCTAGAGGATAGCGGCGTTGACCAGCTATCGGTGGCGATGAAGCAGTGGACTGGTTCGGTATCAGCCGATTGTGGAGCCAGACCGTGGGTTGAGCGTGAACCACAAGCCGAATAGATTCGATGAATCGAAAGAAAACGCTTAATAGGAGCCTTGCCTTTCGGCAGGGCTTCTATTTTTTTGAGGGAAGGTGAAAAGATGCAGAACGAAAAGCAGGATATTCTGTACCGGGCAGCGGCGGTTTGGAAGGAGCTGACGGGGTATCACTATCGGCTTACATATGGCTACAAGGGCGAACTGCACCAGATCAACCTGACCTTTGCACCAGAGGACTTCCCTCATCTAGCGGGCTTTCATTACCTCAAAGACCTTGCGCTGCCTCGGTACAACCCGCGCAAAACGGTGGATATGATCCTGTCGGGCAAAATCACCCATGAAACCGTGCGGAAGGGTGCGCAGTACCGGGAACTGGTCGAGCCGCGTCTGATGGCGTTGGTGCGGCTGAAGGAAATTCTGGAACAGGACTTCGACCTGTTCTCCTATGTGCCGCGTTTTTATCCCTTCGTTACCAAAATCAAGGCAGACTATCTGATTTCCAGCCAAGGCGAACCGACTGCGTTCGTGTTCATCATCAAGGAATCCCCTTCCGGTGATGCCGTGTGCGATTTTTTGTGCTGCTCTGCCTTTGAGAAGGGTGACCGTGACTACCGCACGAACCAGCGTTCCAGAACTCTGCTCAAGAAGGAACGGGTACAGACTGAAACATCTAACACGGTGGTTCTGTACGACCGTTTGCCAAAGAATCTCGAATAACGAACGATGCCCACCAGCTTATGGCGAAAACCATAGGTCGGTGGGCATTGTGTTCTTTATGGGGTGCGCTTAATCTTCCAGCCTACTATGGTCACACCCCAGCGATAAATAATGCCCCATTTCCACTCTCAGCACCATCTGTGCATATTCCAAGGGCTTGTTGTACAACAGCCAGTCCAGTTCCGCCCGCTGAACCGGAGTGTTGCCGTATTCGTCCTCCACGGCGATGCAATCGATGGCAAGAGTGGTGCCATCCTCGAACCGGGCTTCTACCCGGTTGGTGTCCATGTTGTAGCGGCAGGAAAGCAATTTCGTCATAGTCGTATCCTCCAAGACTTGATTTTTGGTGTGCGGTTACTCAAACCAATGCCGTCAAGTCGGTAGGGGATAGGGCGATTTTATTTGTCGGAGAGTAAGTGCACGGTTTCTGCACGGTTTCAAACCGTGCAGAGGGTACTTTTCGGTGCAAAATCCGACAAAGAGTGCAGAAATTACCGGGTGAAAAATCACGTTGTTTTGATTAAAAATGACGGTGAATCGAAACTTCCATAAATTGAGACGAACTGGCGGCTTGCTCTCTTAATCAGTGGGCCCAGGGTTCGAGTCCCTGGAGGTGCACCACAACAACAAAATCCGAACTTTTTTCCAATAGGAGAAGGGTTCGGATTTTTTGTATTCTATGGGAGAAAAATTTCCATTGACTGTACCGGGGTTGAGGATGCACTGGATGTGACCATGGCGCAGCAGACGGAACTGGACTACCTTATCTACAATGACCCGCTGGACTATGCGGATTTGATTCTGAACGGCGACCCGAAGGAATATTTGAAGAATGTGTCCGGTAGTCGTACACTAAAAGATTAAAAAGTAATTGTCTGTCGAACAAAAATATTCGGCAGACAATTTTTTTCATAGATTTAGAAGTACTGTCAGTTCCAACCATACAAAAACGTTGGGTTCAACAGGTGAATCTTTGCACCGGAAAAATCAAGGATCCTCTCATCGCGCATCCGGCACAGCTCACGGGAAAGAGCACTGCGGTCCACACAGAGGAAATCTGCCAGTTCTGTCCGGGTGTAGGGCAGACTGTAACAGCCTTTTTCATCGGGTGTCAAGGTTTGAAGATAAATCTTCAGACGATCTCGAAGCCGTTTTTGTGCTAAAATACGCACTTTGGTGTTAAAAAAGAGAAGCTGCTGCGCCATATCCTGCATAAGATTTGCTGTGACTTGCATCCGGCAGGGACAGGTCAGCGTCTTCTGTGACATCAATGCGCTGAAATCCAGCTGCATTACGGTACAGTCCGAACTGGCACGCAGACAGACCGGACTTGCCGTCCAGCCAGTACAGGCCAGTTCTGCACCAAATACTTCTCCGGGACAAAAACGGCAGATGCTGATTTGATTGCCATTTTCATCATAAAAAAATTCTTCCATCGTGCCATCCAGCAGAACACCCGTATTGTGGCTCTGCTCACCCAGCTCGACGATGTGCGCACCACGAGGATACCCAACGTAGTGTTGTAGACTCGGCCGCTCTTCACGGCAGTCAGGGTGGAGAAGTCAGCACCGTCCACATTCCCGCTCAGCACGTCCTCGGTGCGCAGGGGCTGCAGGCCGGGACCATCCAAGAAAAGAATATCGGGATCCCAGCTATAAATCTGCTCCATGCTGGCCTGTGCAAAGCCAGTAGCTTCCAGTGCCTTATCCGTCACACCCAGACGCTTCATCCAGTAGGTTCCAAAGGTGCCCTGACCGGATACCTGCGGCACACCGTCTGCATACTTCCACAGAATCAGCGCACTGGGGCGATCCGTTTGAGGAATTTCCGCAATACGGGCTTCCACATCGGTCACGATCTCATCACCGGCAGCAACAAAGGCGTCGGTCTTGCCCGGTTCGTTGAAGATCTGCTCCAGCAGCTTCAGCCACTCTTCGTAACGCTCAATGGGATCAGCTTCCGTAGATGCGCCCACGGTAGCGAAACCGATGGAGGGGATTCCGCTGGCCTTCAGGATTTCGGCATGGGAGGAGTTGCCAGCATTGTACAGGATAACATCAGGGTTCAGCTTCATGATCTCCTCGATGTTCAGGTCGCTCTGAGCATAGACCGTATCGCTGGACTCCAGAAGCTCCGGGGCGATATTCTTCAATACAGTGTCAGAAATGACCGACTTGAAAGAGCCGCAGTAACCCACGATGTAGGGAGCACTGCCCTCAAAATAAGCCATGTAGGTGGACAGGATTGGAATCTGGTCGATGACGACACGGGTGACCTTATTAGGCACTTCTACTTCGTTGCCGCCGTGGTCTACGACGGTATGGGTACCGGTCTCATCCATAGATGCGGCAGAGGAAGTTGCTTCGCTGGATACAGCGGAAGAAGCCACAGAAGAAGCCGTGCTGCTGGAAGAAGAACCGCAGGCGGCCAGAACACCGGCTGCACTTACAGCAGCCATGGCAGTGATAAACGAACGACGAGAAATTTTTTTCATGGAAAACTCCTTTGATAAATCGATGATTCTTTGGTCGTGGCAGTTAGTTAGCAATAACCAACCGCAGAGCATTTTATCAAATTCACTTTCCTTTGTCGGTTGCTATGGCAACGGCAACGCAAATTTATGTGATGGTAAAAATAGCAACAAAAATAGGGTGCGCCCCTGAATAGGACGCACCCTGCCATCGCAATTCACGATTTGATTCGTTGATAACAACCGTGAATTGCATATCGCAAATCGGTCGTTGGGAATTGCGCTGTTTGTAAAACTTGCGATTAAGACCATAGACAACAGCGATATGTACAGCAGGGAGTTCCCCGTCGGAAACGCTCTGTTTTTCTTCATATCTGCTCAGCTTTGCTGCCGGAGCTATGCTGTATGTGGTGGTGGAGGAACTAATCCCGAAAATGTCGCAGGGGCAGCACTCCAACGTCGGCACGGTATTTTTTGCGGTGGGCTTCAGCGTGATGATGGTGCTGGACGTGGCACTGGGGGTGATGGTTGGGGGACGGAAGCGAAATCTTTTTTAAAATCTCCGAAAATGCCTAAACTCCTTGACAGAGGCAACGGCAGGGCGTATTATTTTGGCAGAAGGACCGCTGAGAAGCGGCTTTTTATAAGACTGAAAGTTAGCTTTACCTAACTCATGACTCTGCCCTATACGAAGAAATATATCTCTTCTATTTACAGGTGGAAAATAAATAGAGAAGGAGCGTATCACGATGAAGATCTACCATTTTGGTGCAGAGGATGCCCCGGTGCTGTTGCTGCTGCCGGGCACCTGTTGCCATTGGAAAAGCAATTTCGGTGCGGTGATCCCGCTTTTGGCTGACAGCTTCCGGGTGCTGTGCGTCAGCTACGATGGCTTTGATGAGACTGAACAGACCGAATTTCCCACCATGCTGGAGGAGACCGAAAAGATCGAGGCCTACCTCAAGACCCACTGCGGCGGTCGCATCCGGGCGGCCTACGGCTGCTCTCTGGGCGGCTCGTTTGTGGGGCTGCTGGCGGCGCGGCAGAACATCCACATGGACTACGGCATTCTGGGCAGCTCCGATTTGGATCAGGCGTCGCCGCTGACGGCAAGCTTGCAGACGGATTTTCTGCTGCCATTGATCTACCCTGTGGTGCGGGACGGAAAGATTAAGGCGAAATTTCTCCAAAAGCGTCTGGACAAGTGTGCTAAAGAGTCGGGGGATTATGTCAAGGCATTTCTGAAAATGTTTGGCGATGCCCGCCCTTATGTGACCATGCAGAGCTGCAAAAACCAGTTCTACTCCGATCTTATCACTCCGCTGCCGGATAAGATCCATGTGCCCGGTACCGAGATCCATATCTTTTACGCCCTGAAGATGGGCAAAAAATACCGTGCCCGGTATCAGCAGCATTTTGCACATCCTGTTCTCCATGAGCAGAACTTGCAGCACGAGGAATTGCTGGCCTGTCACCCGGAGCAGTGGGCGCATCTGGTAAAAAGCATTGTATTGTGAACGGTAAAACGTATCTGGAGCAAGCAGGATTTTGTAAGATCCAGAACCACAAAAATAAAAAGGGCTGGCTGTGCATCACAGCACAGAAATGAGGTGCGATCATGTCGAAAAAGGCAACGGAATTTCAAAGAAAAGCAATGAGCTGGATGTACCGGGGCAAGGAAATCTTCAAGCCTTTGAACACCGGCTGGATCGACGAGAATGTTGCCTGCGTGCGCGAATGGGTGGCGAACATCTTCTTCTACCGCAAAGGCGATACGACCATTATGGTCGATGCGGGATATAACTACGACCGCCTTGCCGAAAAAATGGGCTGGCTTGGGATTGATCCGAAGTCGATACACCATATCCTTATCACCCATCAGGACACCGACCATGTGGGTGCGGTGGAAGCAGACAGTCCGGGGCTGTTCCGGAATGCGAATCTGTACATCGGTGAGATCGAGAACCGGTATCTCACCGGCGAGGTGCGGCGAAAAGTGATCTATCATCTCTATAAATTGCCGCAGGTCACGATCAACAACGAAAAGGTGCTGCTGCACGACGATGAGGTCATCGACATCGACGGGATCAGGATCGAGTGTTTTCTGGTTCCCGGTCATACATGGGGACATATGGTCTACCTCATTGACGATAAGTACCTTTTTACCGGCGACACGCTGTGGTTTGGCGCGGACGGCGGCTACAGCTTCATTTCCTCGCTGGCGGAGGACAATAAGCTGGCTGTGCAGTCACTGGCGGAGCTGGAGCGGAAACTGCGCGCACGTGGGCTGCATCCATATTTCATCACCGGTCACACGGGATGGACGGACAATTTTGCCTTTGCGTTTGCCCACAAAGACAAGAGCTGTTCACCATTCAAAAAACGAGTACACGACCCATCGGCACCCTATGATGCCTACGACGAATCGGACGACACCGAAGAAAATGCAAAGAGCGGTT
>OKWJ01001255.1_pt1 | contig 19717 bp, 12 predicted proteins | sample 1607121 | NCBI WGS metagenome assembly OKWJ01 (sample SAMN04414080, study PRJEB24778) | human gut metagenome | material: faecal | host: Homo sapiens | reverse complement strand
GCTTTCGCGTTTTGCCCGCGTTTATTATCGTAGGTGGATTATTTGCTGTTATCGCGTATTTTGCTTACGGAAAAGACCTGAATACCGCGATTGCCATGGCTAACCGTTTCGCTTCCGTATTTCTTGCCGCCGCGCTCGGTATGAGCGTAGAACCTGCGGATATGACGAGAAATCTTTCCACGCTCAAAATGCCGAGGGGCGTAACGCTCGGTATGCTGATTGCAACGTCTTTTCCGCCCGTACTCGGCGCGGAGATAAAAAGGGTAAGAGAAGCGATGAAAACGCGCGGTGCGGGAAGCGTGTTCAACCCGAAGATTTTTTACAGGGCTTTTCTGGTGCCGCTTGTAATGCGGCTTGTGAACATTTCGGATACATTGTCGCTTTCCGTGGAAACGCGCGGATTTTCGCTTGAAAAGGTTCCGTATACGGTATATAAAAAGGAAATCGTTTGTCTGTCGGACGTATTGTTTATTTTGGGACTTGCCGCGGGCGCGGTTTGCACGGTGATCTTATGAACGCGATAGAACTTAAAAACGTAAACTTTTCTTACGACGGGAAAGTTCAAATATTAGAAAACGTAAATATCGCGCTGAATTACGGCGAAGTCAACCTTATTTCGGGGCATTCAGGCGAAGGTAAAAGCACGCTTTTGTATATCATAAGCGGCATTATCCCTAATATCACGGACGGAAAACTTTCGGGCGAAGTGCTGATAAACGGCGAAAATATTCAAGGGAAACGACTCGGGGAAATATGCCGCAAAGTGGGCGTCGTTTTACAAAATGCCGACGAACAAATTATACAAAAAACGGTAGAGGATGAAATCGCTTTCGGATGCGAAAATCTTGCGTTTTCACCCGAAAAAATAAGCAAACAGATAGACACGGTTTGTCGCCTTATGAAGCTCGATAAGTCGTGGCAAAGCCGCAAGCTTTCGGGCGGACAGAAGCAAAGACTGATAACGGCTTCCACGCTTGCGATGGGGCAGAAGATAGTAATTTTGGACGAACCGCTTGCAAATCTCGACACGGCGGGCGCGGAAATGCTGATGTCCACATTAAAATCTCTTGCGAAAGCGGGATATTGTATTATTGTAATAGAACACAGGCTCGACGTCGTTCTGCCGTTCGTGGATAAGGTATTTCACGTCGGAAACAGAAACGTAAACGAGATAACCGACAGAGAAAATTACCTGAAAGAGCAGTCAACCGAAATAGAAGATACCTGTTCGACTTTCAGCGGCACGTTACCCGCGTTTTCGCTTGCGGACGTAGCGTTTGCGGTGAAAGAGCGAGACATATTGAACGGAGTTACTTTCGATATATTAAAAGGCTCACGAACGGTTTTACTCGGCGAAAACGGTTGCGGCAAAACAACCCTTTTAAGACTTATTTCCCGTCTTGAAAAGCCTACTCGCGGCGTGATTTTGCAGAATATAGACGACAAATTCGGACAAAAGAGTAAACAGAGCAAAAAGTGGTATAAAAAGGTGGGCGTGGTTTATCAGAACCCCGACTATCAACTTTTTATGCAGACGGTCGAAAAAGAGATCAAATTTGGCGCGAAGTCGGACGAATATGCCGACGAAATAGCCGAAAAATTCGGGATAAAGCATTTATACGCCCGTCATCCGCAGTCGCTGTCGGAAGGACAAAAAAGAAGAGTTTCCATCGCGGCGGTAGTAGCAACAGATCCCGAAGTTCTCATATTGGATGAGCCGACGGTGGGACAGGACTACAAAGGCTTATGCGAAATGGTTGAAGTTCTTAATAAACTTCACGAAGAAGCGCATAACACGATGATAACCGTTACGCACGACAAGCGTTGCGCCGCCGCTTTATGCGATAAATCCGTGTGGATAAAGAACGGAAAGACCTATAAAACCGGCGGAAAAGAGCTTGTCGATGAGTTTTTTATTCAAATCGGAATTAATTAAAAATTTTAGCCTACGCTAATTTTCTTGATTTCAGCGTTGTTCTATTGACTTAAAATGGAATATATGCTATAATAATGGCGCACTTGGGAAAAGCGACATAACGAGTAAAGAAATTGAATCCAAGCGAGGCAAAAGGCGTACGCCTTTTGCTGTATTCTGACGAATACAGCAAACAATACCTAATTGTACACAACCGCTCGAAAGAGCGGTTATAAAATGGAATTTAGTTAGCCTTGGCTAACCAAATAAAGAGGCATTAAACAAGGAGCAAAAACATTGCTGTTACGACTTAAAAACATAGGAAAAATATATGACAGCAACGATATTCTGACGATCGGTATACGCGGAATCAACCTTGATTTCGACTATAACGAATTCGTAACGATCGAGGGCGAGAGCGGAAGTGGTAAATCTACGCTTCTGAACGTCATCGGCGCGAACGACAGTTACGAAGAGGGCGAGCTGTATATAAATGGCGAGGAAACGTCGCACTACGGCGCGGCAGAATGGGGAAAATACCGCGAAAAGTATATCGCAACCGTCTTTCAGGATTTCAATATCATCGAAAACCTTACTGTACTTGAAAACGTAGAACTCGCGTTGCTTCGTTTCGACGATAAAAAAGTACGCCGCGAAAAAGCAAGAGAACTCATCGAAAAGGTGGGACTTATCAAGCAAATCAACCAACGCGGCAGTAAACTTTCGGGCGGTGAAAAACAGCGTACGGTCATAGCTCGTGCTTTGGCAAAGGACGCTCCGATTATTTTGGCGGACGAGCCTACGGGTAACTTGGACGTTAAATCTTCGAGAGAAATCGCAAAACTCTTAAAAGACGTTTCCAAAGACAAACTCGTCATCGTGGTTACGCACAATCCCGAATTCTTCGTGGAATACGCAACGCGCAGGGTAACCATTTTCGACGGCTCGGTAAAAGAAGATAAAATAATCGAAAAACCGGCGGAAACAAAAAACGTTGAAGTCCCCGAAGTCAAGCAAAGCAGAAAGAAAGACGTTAAAGATACTTTCCATATCGGCGTTCTGAATTACAAAAGCAGACCGAAATTCACGGCAATGATGAGTTTTGCTTTGCTCGTATGCGCGGTGACGCTGTTCGTCGTGCTGTCGGTATTCGGAAGTTCGCTTATTAAACCCGTTACAAATTCGCTCGATACTGTGGGCGTGAACGGAAAGGTAATCGTTTCGAGCGAAAATGGAAACCTAACAAACGACGATCTTGACGAAGCGGCAGGGAATACGGGTGCAGGTTTTTATCTTTTAGATAAGGAATTTTCCGAATTTACGGTAAATGTTCCCAAGAAAAGCGGTATGCTTTCGGCTTACAGCGTCACTTGTCTGTATGCGCCTTATCAATATAACTTAAAGAGAAGCGAAGCGGTTTTGGTGCTGCCGAAATCTGCGGAAAAAGATAAAAACGCAATCATCGAAACGTTTGTAAACGCAAACGCTGGAATAGAGAGTATCAGCGTAAAAACGACGCTTTCTTCCGACAGCGTTCTTCTTTACTTATCCCACGCGGACGCGGAAGAAAACGGAATCAAAATCAAGGCAATTAACACGACGATGAAACTCGGTGAAACAGTCGTTACGGTTTATGCCTTTGAAAAGGACGAAGCGGTTGAAAGCGGGAAAATAAACCTTGTAAATTCCAACACTTATCAGGCAACGAAATATTCGGCTGTTTTCTCGGTAAAATCGAATAAATCTTACGAAGTGGCGTCCGATAGCGAAAAGGACGAAACAAGAAGCGGAAAACTGATCGTCAAAATGAATCCCGATGACTACGCCGCTATTTTTGAAGCCGAACAATCGGGCGCAAGTCAGTCTGTGCTGTATTATGCCGACGACCGGACGGCGGAAAACGCGCTTGGAAAATTCCCGGACGGCATGATGGGTATGCTTTCCACAAGTAAAGTATACGTCCAAAGCGCGGGCGACGTTTACGCGATGAACGTAATCTACTATATCGCGCTGATTGCAATCTGCCTTTTGTTTGGCGCGCTCATATCCGTGATTTTCGGAAGAAGCGTAAAGGTTTTCCAAACCGACTTTGCAGTTTATAGAACGCTCGGCATTTCAAGCAAAATTTCGTCGCGTTCGCTTTATATTCAGATGGCGCTCATATTCCTGCCGACCATCGTATTTTTACCGCTCGTCAGTCTGATTGCGGCGGTGATACCGGGCGGTGGAATCGCATTTATTTCGGCGGGCAACTACTTCTTTATAGAAATCATGCTGTTACTTATCGTTGAGTTCGTCGCGTTCGGCTTTAACCGTGCGATAGCGGGGCAGAGTATCAGAAAATCTTTGAGAAGGGGGTCGAAAGGTTAATATGTCTAAAATTAAAGTAGAAAACATCGTAAAAACGTTTAACCGACACTCCCGCAACGCAAACAAGGTGCTAAAAGGCGTTTCGTTTGAACTTCCCGATAGTGGTCTTGTGTGCATTTTCGGTAAATCGGGAAGCGGTAAAACAACCCTTCTCAATATTATCGGCGGACTTGAAAAAGCCGATAGCGGTAAGGTTTATATCGACGGCGAATGCACGAGCGGCAAAACCGATCAGATAAGAAACTCAAAAATCGGTTTTATTTTCCAAAATTACTATCTTGAAAAAGGCTATACGATAGCGGAAATCCTCAGAAATCAGATGATTATTGCGGGGTTCAAAGACGAAAAAGAGATAGAGAGAAGAACCGAAGAAGCGTTGAAACTCGTCGATATGGAGCGTTTCAAAAACAAACTCGGCGATGCACTTTCGGGCGGACAGCAACAAAGAGTCGCAATCGCACGGGCAATCGTAAAAGGTAGCGACGTTATTCTTGCCGACGAACCGACGGGCAACCTTGACGCGGAAAACACAATGAAGGTTATGGATATATTAAAGGAAATATCCAAAACCCAACTTGTGGTTATCGTAACGCACGAGGTTTCGCTTATCAAAAAGTACGCCGACAGCCATATCAAAATTGTTGACGGCGAGCTTGTTGAGGACGGTGAAATAGAAGAAACAGACCTTGCGCCCGCAACTTACGACAACGTAAAGGAGGGGAATGAAATACACAGCGTTCTAACCACCTTTACCAAAAGTACGGCGAATCGAAACGGCAGACTGTTTACCTTAAAGACTATTTTCAAGCGTAATAACGCGGGCGGCGAAAAGGCGTATTCGGTCGGTAACGTATTCAAGCAGATATTTATTCTTGCGTTTGCCGTGGTAATGACGTTTTTCTCGTTTTCTGCGTTCGAGGCACTCTCGGCAGTTACCGAAAACAAAACGCTCGGAAAAAATACCGTTTATACAAATCTGAACTCTTATTCGGTACTCAGGAAAACGGACGAAAGCCATTACAAGAGCATTGATTTTTTCGATACGGAAATGAGAACGGGAAGCTTCTCATACGGCGGGCTTGCGAGTCTTTCGGGTATAGAAGTCAAATATACGCCGAAAGCAATCGAAGAAGGCGACGAAATTGCCGTGGAATACGGCAGACTTCCCAAAAAAGGCGAAGCGATTGTTTCCCGTAAAATGGCAGAAGAACTCAAAAGAGAGTTTCGCCTGAAAGAATTGAACACGGATAAAGCAATCACACTTATGACCTTTGACGGCGAATATCCGATTACGGGTATCACGGGCGGCGACGATAAAATCATTTACCTGAACAAAGAAGATTACGTCAATTTCCTCGGCGTGTATGACAAAATCGGTTTCTCGGACGGGGAAGAGATTTTCTTCAAAGATACTTACGGTTCGGCTTCGTTTACGGCGGAGATTCTGCTGTACGACGGCGAGATCGCAAACGATAAAGTCAGAGTGGAAATCAACAGAAACTCGCTCTACAAAATGATGACCGATACCACACAGGCGGATTTTGAAGTCAACAAAACAAACTCTCGTTTGAAAAATACGCCTTACGCAATACAAGTAACGGGCAGTAAAGTTTATGTTGAACAGTTCAAAATCGCGCGTGACGTAATGGATACGGACATTCGGGTTTACGTCAACAAAAACGTTCTTCATAATATTTTCGTTTACATATCGCCAAACCTCGACGCGCTTTCGTCTACGGGTTCGCAGTATTATTTCGAGATAACTACGGAAAGTGCCGAGCAACTTGCTTCGCTTAAATCCGATTTAAGGGATTTGGGTGTAACGGCTGTGAACGTCGGCGCGGCGTATGAACAGGAGAACGAAGAAGAAAAACAAGACGCGGCAAGCGGGTTGTATCTCTATCTTCTCGTTATCGTCCTGCTTCTCATTATCTATTTCTTCATAGAGAAGTCGGCAAGCATCAAAAACAGTAAAGAGTACGGAATTTACCGCGCAATCGGCGTCAATCGCGGCAATCTTTTGTTCAAAGAGAGCGTCACGGCAGTCGTTCACAACGTTTTGAGTTTCTTTGTATTCTCGGTGGTAACGGTTGCGCTCGTTGCGGTAAGATACGCGATTATGAACGTAGCGTTTGCGGGCTTTATAGGTCTTGCGGCGGCAAGTTTTGCCATAGGCGCAGTGCTTATGACTTTCATATCGCTCATTCCTTATTTGTTCGTTCTCACCGAGTCCCCGTCGGAGATTCTGGCGAGATACGATATTTAATCAGATGTTTTTCCCGCGAAAGCGAGTGAACATACAATAAAAATTTTTTTAGGAGGTCATTCAAAATGACAAAATTCAGAAAGAACGTCATCGGTGCTATTTTGTGTCTTGTGATGCTTCTTGTCGGTGTCTGCGCGTTTACGGCGTGCGGAAGCAAGGATCTGTCGGTTACGTTTACCGTTGAAGGCAAAACGCAAACGGTAGACGTGGTGAACGGTAAGGTGACTATGCCTGCCGATCCGGAAAAGGAATTTTATGAATTCCGCGGTTGGTACACAACCTCGACCTTCGACGAGGGTACAGAGTTTACCAAAGATACCGAAGTAAAAGAAAATCTTACGGTATACGCGTATTTTGCGCCTATTCACGTCGGCATTTCCGTGAACGGCGAAGCCGCTACCGATATAAAGCTCGAAGACCTTGCCGGAAAGACAACAGAATACACGGAGGACGCGACAAGCAAAAACCTTACGTTCGACGGTTGGTATATCGACGCCGCTTACGGAACGAAGTACAGCACGCAGGATACGGACAATCTTTATGCTCGTTACTGCGCTACTGTTACGTTCGACAACGGTTATGAAATCTTAAAGAGCGTTCAGATCGGAATCAATTCGACAATGAAAGCTCCCGATAAGGAATATGAAGATTTCGTTCCTTATTATATGGATAAAGAAGATTTGTCTTATGTGGACGAGAACGGAAACGCCGTTGATTTTTCCTCGCTTGTAATTACGAAAAATACGGCTATCAAGGTTATGTGGAAATCACCCTATCTTGCATATCAGAAGATTGAAGGTACGGCAAACGATTATGCGGTCGTCGGTTTCGATTATAAGTCGAGCAATTCGGAAGAATTTCAGAATATCAAGAGATTTCCTGCAATTTCTTTCCTGTCCAAAAACGTAACGATTGACGGCGTTAAAGGTTGCAACGTGGTTACGGCGGACTTCTCTGTTTCGGCGGGAATGTATACGGCAACCGTCGATCAGTGCGATTCTGCGGTCTATGCGTATTTTGCAGACGGCATTCAATATATCAACAGATTTCAGGCTTGCACGAAACTCGAAACCGTCAAATTGCCCGCGAGCCTTAAAGTGCTTGAAAAGTCGTTCTGGAATATGAGAAATCTTAAATCTCTCGAACTTCCCGAAGGGCTTGAGATCATTATCGATTCGCTTTGGGGCGATTATATGGAAGGAATGGTCGGTTATTACAGAGGAGTGAGCGCGTTCCCGTTTACCGTAAACATTCCCGCTAGCGTTAATACGCTCGTAACCGTTCCGTCCAATCTCAAATTTGCGGAAGGTAGCGAATATTATTACGAGGAAGGCGAACTTTTTAGAAACCGTACTGTCGGCGGCGTAACTTATAAAACGCTTGTTTGTACTTATCAGGATAAAGTTGCCAATGAAACCCTCACCGTTGCGGAAGGCGCTGAAGCCGTATCCGTCGGAGCATTTAAAGGTTTGACCGTTAAATATATTTCTCTTCCGTCCACGTTTAAGAAAATTTCTTATACATCGGACGAAAACAACGCAACGTACGAACTTTCGTATTATACGGGTTCTATGCTTACCGATATGCAGAGAGTACAAGCCCCCGACGAAAAATCGGCGATCGATTCTTATTCCGTGTTCAGCGGGCTTACGTCGAACGATTTCGGATATATTTATCTGAATGTTGCTTCTATGCCCGAAGGAATCAGCGAATATGCCTTCACGCAGGGCAAAACGCCTTATACCGAACTTACCGAAAGCGACGGAACTACTCTCGAAAAGGTTGTTTGTATCGGAACGATTGCAAAAAGAAAAGCAGTTATCATTCACATAGTGGGTGAGGATACAAGGGACTCTTCGACGAAGAGAACTTATTCGATAACGGGTAAAAAATCGGCAGGAACTTTAACGATTGATGAAATTCTTGATGCAATCGGAATCAACGACGGAAGTTATTCTTATGAGATTACCGAGCTCGGCAAGCCTTACACCCCCGGCACGCTGGATCATAATTTATATCTCAGAGTAACCTATACGAGAAATATTCTCGGCGTAACTTATACGAAAGACGATGCGACAAAAACGATTACCGTAACGGGATTCGATAAAGATACGGCGTTCGATCTCGGCGGAGTTTACAGAATTTGTATCAGTTTTGACGATGAGGCATTAAAGACCTACAAGGTCGTTATTGCAGACAATGCTTTCAAAGACAATAACTATATTTCGGAAGTTTACGTTGGTTCTCAGGTGGTAAGTATCGGCGAAAAGGCGTTTGCAAACACGTCAAACCTTACGAAATTCATTGTTTCGGACGGCGGGCTTGAAGAGATTAAAACAAGAGCGTTTGAAAATGCGGGATGCGTTGTAAACGGAGAAACGATTACCGTAAATGAAAACATCAAAAAGAACGGAATCAAATTCGTATTGCCGCTTGCAAAAATGAAGAATATCGAACCTTATGCGTTCAAAACGAAGGGTATCTTTGTATTTACCGCAACGGAATCGGAAGGTAACGAGGATAATCCGAGAAAGCTGACGGCAGCTGCGAAAGCCGGTGAGTATTTCTTCGTGGAAAGTATGTCGGGTGATTATTACGGTATTATGCAGTATGTAAAAAATACCGACACGAAAACGATGAAAGACAACGTAGGAAACGATGATTTGATTACGATTTACGACGTTCGTTATGTGGCGACAGCGGGCGGATTCAATGACGCAAGCGGACATATGGGAATCGGTTATTCGCTTCGCGGTAAAGCATACGAATGGGGAGCATGGAGTGAGGATTTCGCGGCAAAACAGCATTACGTTTATCGTTACGAAGTGATGGAAGGCTCGGTATACTATCTCGGAAACGCTTTCAATTATATCTCTTTCGGTATCTTCTCCAAGATTCACAAGAATGCTTTCACCGATATGGAAGAAACGCATTATGCCATATACAATAACTGCGCATTTGATATCTGGATGGATGCGGATAAAGTCAAGAATCAGGATTCTTCCCTCTTTGAAGAAGGCTGGTTCAATGGCAGAGCGAACTCCGAAAATACATTTATGAGTACGCTTCAAGATCACGAAGATTTTTACCTGTAAGAGACAAAAGGAACGGTATACGCCCGCAAAATCGGGCGTATACGATTCCGCTTTATAGAGGGTGCAATGAAAAAGTTTTTTTCTGAAGTTGTTATATTTATATTGTGCGTCGCATGTCTCGCCGTATTTTCCGCTTGCGGTAAAACCGACGTAAAGACGCCGCAGGACGTTATTAAAGAAGCGTACGGCGATACGGAATATAAAATCTCTTTTTCGTCCGAAGGGCTTGACGAACCTTTGGAAGATTTGACGTACACGGCAAAAAGCATCCCCGTTTTACCTTCGCCGCAGAAAGTCGGCTATGTTTTCGGCGGCTGGTTTTTTGATAAGGAATATCATACGCAATATCAGGATAATCTGCTACTTATGACAATGAGCGACGTAACGCTTTATGCAAAGTGGCTTAAAGAAGATATGACCGTAAGCGGAACGTACGATATAGATTTTGAAGCCGAAATTCTCGAAGATACGATAAAAAAAGGGCAGACCGCGGATGAATTCGGCGGTTATAAAAAATTCCCCGAAAACATTTCGGTTGAAAATACATACATTGAAAAATCGGATAACGATTTATTGCTTAAAATCGAATACGACTGCATTGATCCGGAGCCTTACGGCGCGCTTGCCGATTCCTATAAAGTAACGGTAAACGCGACTAAAAATCCGTCAAGCGTTTATATAAAAGAAAGCGTGAATTCGCTTTCGGATACGGTGAAAACGATATATATCCGCATAACGGATACGGACTTATCAAACCCCGTATATCTCGATATCGAAACGACTAACTGGAATGCGGAAGGGCTTTCCGATGAAGAAAGATACGGTACGACCACAACTTATACCGTCGAATTCAGAATAACAAGGCTGATAGGATTTAAGACGCCTTACGTCGATACAAGCGTTCCGCTTGAGGACGGATATTATCTTGTAAGAAGTTATAATAAGACGATAGAAAATAAATCGTCTATGGGTGACGGCTTCAATTCGGTTTTTTCTTATCTGAAAGCGGAAAACGGGAAATATAAACTGATTAAGCCTTTTACGCCTTATGCGGGGCTTGTTAAGTTTACGCTCGGAAAACTCGAAGAACCTTATTATCAAAATCTGTTTTACAGAATGATGTCTTTTATGCCCAATCAGTATTGTTTCGAGCTTGACACGACGGGCTTTGACGGAGAAGTCGAATCGAATTATTATCCCGAAACTTACAAAGCGAAGAAATACGTGGATTATTCGGTGGAATTTCATACGGACGACTATAAGGTATATTCGGTTATCGATCTCGGAACAAACTTCAAGCGCGAATTCGGAATTATGTATTCCGTTTCGGGCTTTATGGAGGTTGCAGGCGGTATGGGATCGGGCGTGCAGATTTTGTATATGGATTACGACCATATCATAAAACTATCCGACGAAAACGTCGATTATAAAGAACTTTCGGGCGATAGTTATTCTTTTGAAACGTCGGGAAGTTTTTATCCCGGAAACTATTCCGATCTTAACGATAAAAACCTGACTTATGACGAAACGCTGAAAAACGGTTTGTCAACAAGGATGATCAACTTCTGGTATTCGGCAACCGACGTAAACGCACCGTATGCCGCGAGAAGAGTGTATAACAGTAAAATAACGTTCAGACCTACCGACGAAACAAACTCGAAAAACGTATCCGAAGCAAGATATGAGATAGCCCATTTCGATATTCAGACAAATATATACGGGTATGACGCCGAAAAAAGCAGAAAGAACGGAGAAGAATTATACTACGATTCCATGTCCGTGCAGACGTTCGGCGCGAACGGAATGCGTGAATCGTCGAATTTCAGGATAGGAAAAACCGTCAATCGGGGCGATGTTTTAAGGCTCGAAGATATTTACCGCGAAAAAGTATCCGAAGACACCGATTTTTCGACGGTTCGATACAAAGGGTTTGCTTTAAGCGGTGATAAAATCGATTTTTCAAAAGAAATCACGGTAAATAAGGCTTTTGCGTTTTCTTCCGATTGTGCAATAGTGTTTACCTTTACGGATGACGACGGTATCACAAAAACGGCGATCGTCGAACTCGTTGAAAAAAGCAATCCGGATTATCGAATAACCGACGAAAATCACGCTTGGAAATGGTCGGAAGAAGATAATGCCTACGTTTCCGATACGATAGATAAAGAAGGTGCATCGGTGGAGTTGCCGGCACTTACTTACTCGTGGACGGGCGTGAAAAACGTGCGATTCAGAAATAATTGGTACGACGACGAATCGTGCATAAATCCGCTTCACGTCGGAATCTTTACGAATATGAACGGCGTTTATTCTTTGACGTATATCGGGCATCAGAAAAAAGATTTTACGGCGTCCGCATATGAAACTTATGTGTGTTACGAACTCGTAAACATATACGGGGAAACTGATTTTGTTCGGTTCAAATACGTTACTTCGCAAAAGGAAACGTATCGTATCGAGTCCGATAACGGTGAAATTATGGACGAGGGCGACGTTAAATACGACGAGTACGGAAAAATCAAAGACGTCAAAGCAAGCGAGTCGGTATATCTGACTAAAGATAACTGCGACGAAAAGCTTTCGAGATCCTTCAGTATGATTATTGGTGGCGACGCTCCTTCCCGTATGAGCCTGACAGGATTTTCTGCCTTTTTAGCGGATAAAAACAATCGTGGTACGACAATTTCGCGTGATATTGCAAACGACGATATAGACTCCGTAATTAAAGAAATAAAAGGCTATATGGAAAATTATTCCTGGTTTACCGTATCGCTTGAATTTTCGTATTTCGGAAACAAATTCAACAGCAATTATATTTACGGCGTAGGATTTTCGGGCGAAAAAACTACGGATATGCTTAAATATAATTCGTATTTTGCCAACACTTTGTATACGATGAGCATTCCGCGCCTTTACAGCGATAACGGTAGCGAAATAGCAAAGTCGTATGTAAGCGTTAAGCACAGAATCGGCGGTAAAACCGACAACAGTTTTTATGCGAGCAGAACTTATACTCTTAATAAAGGAGAATACGAATATTCTTTAAAGTTTAACGAGGCGGGCGAGTTTTACGTAGGTTTCGGTTTTGCGATAAACGGAACGTCTTATTCGTTCGGACAGGTCGTCAACGTTTTATCGGATAACTGCGACGTTACAATCACGTTTGTTACGGATAAGGATCATCCTTTTTCCGACGGGCTTTTAGAGCGGACGGTAACATACAATCTGAGCAACAACATCAACGCGCTTAACGAAAAGGAATTTGCGGGAAACGATATTCTGTTCGGTTGGACGCAGTATGTCGGCAGAAACGCAACGTCTAAAGACGTCGTTAAAAACGGTATATCGGATTTTATCGGTAAGTATAATTCGCAGAACGTAACGTTGTATGCAATATGGGACGGCGGTATTTCCGTTACCGCAAAATCGGAAGGAAACGACGACAGAATAAAACATTATTTCAGGGATTCGTCAAGCGGTTATTATATTATCGATTTGTCCGTGTACAAAGTTTATGCGCCTGCAGGAATGGTTCTTGCGGGATGGACAGGCGGTTTCCTGGGCGATGCCGTTAAAAACGGGAAAATTTATCTGAACGAAGTATCCGACGATAGCGATTATTTTACGATCAACGCCGTATACAAAAAAATGCTTACCGTAAAATATTCAATCAATGCGGCATATTCCGCTTCGGTTATAAGAAACGATTCCGTAATTGAAGGAAACGGTCTTGAATCGAACAGAACAGTCGTAGCAAAAACGGGTTATGCGTTTAAGGGTTGGTTTGTTCAGGGCGATGAAAGCAGGACTATAATTGACTTATCGACCTATAAGTTTACGAAAGATACCGTTCTTGTTGCGGTGTTTACGGACGGCGAGGGAAATGAAGTATGGTAAAATTCAAAAAAATCTTTGCTGTAAGTATAGCGATATTTGAACTTGTCCTTTGCGGATTGTTTCAATCGGCTTTAATTAGCTATGCCGCAAGCGAGCAGGTGATAAGCGGCGGTGACGGAACGTATACCGTTCCCGTAAATCTTGATTTGAAGATGGGCGCGGATAATTTTACAAACCCCGTCACCATGGAGAAACAAGACGGCAAGTATTATATGACGTTTGGGTTCAGTTCGTCGATAGGATATCTGAACCTGAACCTTGACGGAAAGGAAGTCGGTAAAACAAGCGAAAAGAAAGACGGTTGGACGTATTATACCTATACGCTTTCCGAAAACAATCTGAAAAGCAAACTTTCGTTTTCGGCGTACATCAACGCGATGTCGCGTGAAATGAATTTTACCGCAACGCTAAATTTATCTTCGTCGGAAAAAACCGCCGATACCGTGCGCGACCTTGGTGAACGCCCCGCGGAATTTGTTCCCGTTATCTCTACGAAAGCGGCGGCTGAATATTCTTTGAAAGTCGGCACGGTTTTCCCGATTCCCGAAGCGACGGCAAAACTTGGTAACGCGGATAGCCCTGTTGTGATTACGGCTGTTTTCGGAAATGATTCCGTAGATGTTTCGGGCGGAAAACTTACGCTCGGTAACGTCGGTGAGTATAAAATAATCTACAAGGCAACGAACTCACAGTATAAAACTTCTCTCGGTAACGACTCGTTTTCGGAGTATGTTGTAACCGTTCACTCTATCACGGGCGAGAACGACATTGTTAAATTCAGAGATACAAATAATGTGTTGCCTGAAAAAGCAGGAATTATTGCGGGAAAAGTTACTGACGGATCGGACGTATACGAAAAAGCGGCTTCCGCAATGAAAAAGATTGCCGATAATTTTGAGGTTTATTCTGCTGAATTTTTGAGTGAAGACGGCGAAGTTATAATCTTGAGCGGTAAAGTTGAACTGTTGTTCCGCGCGGACGATTATTTTGACCGCACGAAAGCCGAAGTTTACTATATGGACGACAACGGCAGTCTGACAAAACTTTCTGCGAGTGGATACGGAAGATATGTTGTTACCGAGGCAGACAAGACGGGAACATTTATCGTATGTATTCCGGGCGTGGCGTTTCATATGCCGATGTGGGGATATATATTGATTTTAGTTGGAGCGGTAGTTATTCTTGCGGGAGTAGTTGTGACTATTATAGTCGTAGCGAAACGCAAGAAAAGAATGAATAAATCATAAGGAAAGGAAAATGCTTGAAAACACAGAATCTCAGGAAATGTATTTAGCAACGATTTATGCGTTGCAAAAGAAAAACGGAATGGTACGTTCTGTTGACGTCGCAGATGAGCGTGGATACAGTAAGGCGAGCGTTCATAATGCAATGAAACGTCTTGAAGAGTTCGGCTATGTAACATTTCATCAAGGGAAAATAACATTGACGAAATGCGGTCTTGAAAAAGTTAAGAACGTAGAGCAGAAACATCAAACGATTGCGAGTGCGCTGAAACTTATAGGCGCGAGCAATGATATTGCAGAAGAAAATGCTTGTCGGATGGAACACGTTATTACCGATGAAGCGGCTGTGCTTTTGAAACTTTATGTTGAACAACGGACTGCGGAGCAGGAAAATACGACCGCAATTAAAGTATAAAAGCAAAAATCTGTTTTATAACTGATAAGGGAATTATTATGGCAAACGAAGCGCATAAAATCAAACTGCTTGTCTTATGGGATATTCTCTGTAAAAATACAGATGAAAACCACGCATTGAATACCGACGAATTATCCGAGCTTCTTGCCTTGCGCGGACTGAATGTATCGCGTAAAATTCTCGTTCAGGATATAGCGACTTTGTGCGAGAACGGCTATGAAGTACTTTCCTACAAAAAGAAATATCATTACTATTATGTAGTCAATCGGTCGCTTGAAACGGCAGAAGTGGTTATGCTTGCAGACGTTATCAATGCGTCGAAACTTCCCGTCGCACAAAAGAAAGCACTTATCGGCAGACTTGCGGAAACGCTTTGTACTCACCAAGCGGAGAGCATTTCAAAGCATATTATTTCGCTTGATAAGGGCAGAAGGGGTAACAGTTCATTTATTTATAACGTGGACGCTATTGAACGCGCGATAAACGAGAACAAGCAAATATCGTTCCTGTACTTCAATTATGACGAGAAGCATAAAAAGGTTTATCGGAAGAACGGCAATCGTTATACCGTAAGCCCTGCGTTTATGGTATGGAACAAGGACAATTATTACTTGTTGTGTTTCTCGAAAGGACACGACGATATAGTTACATATCGGCTTGATAAAATGGAAAGCGTAAAAGTGGAAGAGCTTGAGCGTGAGCCACACCCCGAATACGAATTGTTCAACACGGAAGAATACCGTAAGCAAGTATTTTCGATGTTCGGAGGGGAAAGTCAGAACGTTACGTTACTGTTTACGGCAAATATCTTGTCGGATATGTTTGACCGCTTCGGAGATGACATACGCATAAAGAAAGCAGATGAAGAAACCTATTCGGTTGACGTAACAGTGCAGATTTCAAAAACATTCTTTGCGTGGATCGTCGGAACGCAGGGTAAAGTGAAAATCAAATCACCGCGAAAGGTGATTGATGAATTTAACGCCTTTGTTGCTAAAATAAAAGAAGAATATTGAGATGAAACTCAAACAAATGCTCTTACTTCGGTAAGGGCATTATTTTTTTCGGAAAAAATAAAAAAATATCGTTCACTTCCCAATATTGGGAAATGAAAATTTGAAATAGATAGTCTTTTGTGATATAATACAGCTACAATCTAAATTGAACGCAAAGTTCAGTTTAGTAAAAAGAGGTACTACGGATGAGAACGCTCAACACGACGACATTGGACAATATGGAAAGTTTCATAATCGACTACCAAAAGAGAAAAGGGAAATCCCCGAGTTTCAGAGAGGTAATGAAAGCATTGAATATGAGTTCACTCAACCTTGTAAGAACATATATCCTTGCTCTTGAAAACAGTGGTAGAATAGAGCGGACAAGGCTTGGCAATATCGACGTAATGCCGAAGCTGAAGCCGAGCGGAGTGGCAATCACACCTATTGTCGGTTCTATTGCCTGCGGACAACCTGTTGACGCGGTGGAGCAGATAGAAGAAAGCGTTGCGCTTCCGCGAGCGATATTCGGCGGTGGGGATTTGTTTATCCTTCATACGCACGGCGATAGTATGATTGACATCGGTATCAAGCACGGCGATCTTGTCGTTATCAGAAAACAGAACACGGCAGAGAACGGCGATATTATAGTCGCTATGATGAACGGTGAAACAACATTGAAACGTTTTTATAAAAGGAACGGGAAAGTGGTGCTACACCCGGAAAACAAAGAAATGAAAGATATTATCGTCAAAGACTGTGAGATACAGGGCGTTTTGGTAAGCTGTATCCACATATATAATTAAATCGGTATCACGCGTTTTTAGCCCCGAAAGCGCAAAGATATATAATTGGATTACAAATGATGTCTGACTGTTGTATAGGAGTTATCCCGACCATAGAAACGTGTATTGGCTACGCAAATTCTACCGTGTATTCAACTGTTCGCTGATGGACGGCGTACCCGTAAAGGAGAAACCGCAAATCGACGTCAACGACCGTAACGGCAGAGCCGAAGCTATCCTTGATTATTGGGATAAAAACGAAGCGAAAATCATCTACGGCGGCAGTCGGGCTTTCTACCGGACGGATACGGACGAAGTGCATTTGCCCGACCGCGCGGACTTTAAGAGTACGCAGGAATTTTACTCTACTGCGTTGCACGAAATCGGGCATAGTACAGGACACGAAAGCAGGCTTAACCGAGATTTATCGGGCAGATTCGGTAGTGAGGGCTATGCAATGGAAGAATTGCGAGCCGAGATTGCTTCTATCTTTATGGAGCAGGACTTGGAAATAGAGCCGAGCGAGGGACGATTGCAGAATAACGCGGCGTACATACAGTCTTGGAAAGAAGAAATTAGGGAAAACCCGAACGCGCTGTTTACAGCGATTACAGACGCGGACAAAATCGCAAAGTACGTTTCGGAAAGAACGCAAGAATATCGGCACACCAAAGACGTGCAGTATTACGCGATTATCGAGGAAACGAACGCTTATTCGGAGCAGGTATATAAATGCTGTATCTGCGACGAAGAAGGCAGAGTAAAACCGCTTATCAATTACGGCTTTGCCGACCGCGACGCGCTCGAAAAAGAAATTGACAAAATCAAGGAACTCGACCTTTGGAAAGACAAGACGTTTGAAGAAGTGAGTATCGAAGAACTCAAAGAAAAAGGCGCGACGGGCAAAGTGGAGCAAGAGAAGTCAACGGAATACATACGACCTTCCGAACTTGTTGCGACGGAAGTTGCGGCGCGAGCATTGCCCGTCAGTATGGACGGCAGGGGCAAGGCGAGCCTTACGCGGATGAGCGACCGTGAAACGCTTGAAAGAGCAGAAAAACATTTTGGAACGGACGCAAAGTTTTCCGATCTCTACAATGGGAAAACCGTGTTGGGAAGCGAGGAAAAGAGCGAATATGCGTTGATGTTGCGCCTTGCCTTATTCTGCGGAAACGACGAAGAGCAACTTCTTCGCTTATTCAAATCGTCGGGACAATTCCGCGACGAAAAGCCGAACGCTTACTATATGAAAATGGCAGAAAACGGCTTGAAATTCATTGCAGACAAACGGAGTGCTTTCGGCGGAGCGAACGAAGCGGGCGGCTTTACCAAAGGCAAAGTCGGTATCAATTCAAAAAGATGAAGTATCAGGCGAACAGAAGCTACGTTTCAAACGACGTTGTAATGACGCCGAAATCTTTGGCAAAGGCTTTGGTCGAACATTTTCAGCCGAAAGGAAAAGGACTTGAGCCATGCGCAGGATGCGGAAATATGCTTCAATTTTTACCGAACGCCGAGTGGTGCGAGATTGAAAAAGGTCGTGATTTTTTCGACTATGACGGGCGAGTCGATTACATATTTACTAACCCGCCGTGGAGTCAGATTCGTAAATTTTTAGCGCACTCGATGGATGTAGCAAACGAAGTCTACTTCCTTATTACAATCAATCATTTATGGACAAAAGCGCGGCTGAAAGACATCGAAAACGCAGGTTTCCGAATTGCTGAAATATGCGTTTTCGATACGCCGAAGAATTTTCCGCAGAGTGGTTTTCAAGTGGGGATGATTCATTTGAAAAAGGGGATTCAGGGCGATATAAAATACACTCGGATAAATTACGAAAATAAATAAAAAACAGGGAGTAAAAAACAATGAGAAACAAATTTTTCAAATTCAACGAGAACTATGCAAATGTCATCAAACATCTCGATGACAAACAGGCAGGGCAGTATGTAAAAGCAATTTCGGATTATGCTTTCGAGGGTAAGACTTACGGCGGCAAAGACACGGCGGTGAAAACTGCGTTCACGCTTACCAAGCAGATGATCGACGACGAAAAATTTTATCGCGAAAAGGGCAGGCTCGGCGGGCAGAAAATCGCGGAAAGAAAGAGAATCGATGACGGACAGATCGAATCCGATACGATGTTGAAATCGGTTATCGAAACGGTGGTTGCGAGCGAACTTTTGAATAGTCTTCTCGGCGGTCAGGGCGAAAATACTGAAGCCGAGAAAGCGTGACCACGAATAAAATCTTGATGCATTCTGCCTCAAAAGAGTAAAGCAGGATAAGAAAAGTCCCACAACGGGACTTGCGAGAAAGGAAGCAAGCGGGATACCCGCTTCTTCTTCGGGAGGTAAAAAATGTGAGCAGAGAGAAGGTAACGGATAAACGGGCAAGGCGGTATATCACGATAACCGACAGAGGCGCGTGGGAGTATATCGACAAAATCATGACGCACCCAGACTACGGTAAAAGTTTCAACAAGGTCATCAATTCCGCGCTTTTGTTCGGACTGCCGGAACTGTATAAACGGCTGTTCGACACGGTGGAGATCGACGGCGAAGAAAAGACGGTGAGCGTTCCGAACGAGTATAACGAAAACGCGTTCTACTTTCAACTTATAAGGCTGATGAAAGAAATGCTTGCCAACGAGGTGATTACGAAATCGGTCGTATGCTCGCTTTTCAACGAGCGCGCGGAAGCCTTGGACGGCAACGCGCCGGATGCGTATT
>OKWJ01001252.1_pt1 | contig 19739 bp, 17 predicted proteins | sample 1607121 | NCBI WGS metagenome assembly OKWJ01 (sample SAMN04414080, study PRJEB24778) | human gut metagenome | material: faecal | host: Homo sapiens | reverse complement strand
ATCTCTGGTCTGACGAACAGAAATCACATCAGGCTATAGTTAAGGATAAGGTTGCAATACAAACTAAAGTCCAATAACTACTCGGAATTAACTATGGTAAATGTGGCAGATAGGTGGAGAGAAAGAAACGTGTGGTGCCAAGGCAGATTCATTTGAATTTCCACCTTTCCAGAAAGCAGAAATCAGATAGATTTATACGAGAATCGTAAAAAATGAAAATTTGTTAGAATTTTGGTTAGAACAAACGGAATTTTTGCAGTTTTTCAGAAAGAAAAAGGCTGAAAAACACTCATAAAATAGAATGTTTTCAGCCTTGGAATCGAAGTGCATACAAGCGTTTCTCCGAAACGCTTGTCCCACGGCTATCGCCGTATATACGCGGATTGTGATGCGTCTGCCTGCGAGCAAGCTCGCGTCAGCCGCCCACACCCCGCTATGCACTTCTCTTAGCTTTCGTGCGGATAACAGGACTTGAACCTGCACGGGATTCCCCACTAGAACCTAAATCTAGCGCGTCTGCCAATTCCGCCATATCCGCAAACAAGTGAAATTATAACAGACAAGAGATAGGCTTGTCAAATTTATTCGTGCAAAATGGGAAAGATAGTGTTATACTTATTACAAATGATGTTGGAAATAAAGAGAGAAAGGACGATGAGAGTATGGGAGCATTAGTAGCACTTGGTGTATTTACGGCGATTGCCATTGTAGCAGTGATTGTTGTGGTTGCTGCGGTAGCTGCGATTGTGGCAGGCGTTACGGATTCGACCAAAGAAGAAGAGGTATAAAGGATGGAACGGTCAAAGAAAACTTCATTTGATTTTTATATGCTGCCACTGGTTCTTGCCGTGGCAGTTGTTCCCTTATTGACAATGATGACTTCGTATTCATCGGGAATTGGGAAATATACATGGGCGTCCGGCGGTTCATTTGTTGATTTTTTTCTTGGCTTTAAGCGGGGAGCACTGATTCTTTTAGGAGCTGTGATTATTATTTTGTTTTGTGCTGCGCAGTGGATGCGGGTGCGGGCAAAAGCGGTGTGGACGACTAAAAATCAGAAAATTGTTTTGATTTTGCTGGCAGTATTTTGGGGTGTTACCGCAATATCGGCATTGCTTGCGGATGAAAAAATAGATGCGTTATTCGGTGGATTTGAGCAAATGGAAGGGGTACTTGTGGTGACTGCTTATGTTGCTCTTTTTTGTCTTGCTTATTTTCTTTTATCGAGTGAAAATAAAATTCAAGTGATTGTACATGCGCTATTAATTGGTTCGCTGATTCTTTCTACTTTAGGGGCGTTACAGGCTTTTGGTGTGGATTATCTGGCAAATGATGTCACAACGCCATTTTTTACCATGTTTATGCATACGCTGCCTAAGAAGTTTAATGGAATTACGGCAAGTTTTGGCAAAGGGGTTTCTTATGCAACACTTTACAATCCTAATTATGTTGGGTCCTATGTGGCACTAGTGCTTCCGCTTACCATTTATGAGGCGGTACAGGATGAAAAAAACAGATATAAAATTGTGGCGGCGGCATCCGCTGTGTGCCAGCTTATTATGCTAAAGGGTTCCGGTTCGCTTGCCGGGATGGTTGGTGTAGGTGCGGCAGTATGCGTGGCGGTGTTGTTTTTGTTTTCGGATATCCATAAAAATAGGAAGATTCTTTGTGGCGTATTTGTTGTGGCAGTCGGACTGGTAGCTTTGTTTTTGTGGAAAAATCCGACATTCTTCCGTTCTGTCATAAAGGGAAATGGAGAGCCGTGCAGCAGTCATATTTCTTCTATGATTTCAGATGGCACGAGTGTGAAAATTACATTGCATTCAGGGAAAATGATTACACTTCGGTGGGATGCCGATGCAACGGTTTACGAATTTGAGGCTTTGAATGAGAATGGAAAAAAGATTGAAATGACAGGCGATTCCTTCAGTGGTGTTAAGTTAAAAGGGGATGCGTATCAGGGACTTTTGTTTGAGGCGACTAAGCGTCAAATTACGTATCAGGAGCAGAAAACTTATTTTGATGTATTGCGTCTTACGGTGGATGATAAATATTCGTGGGATTTTGCTATGCTTGGTGTGGGGCTGCGTTACATTAACGGAGTTGGGAAGCCGGATATGCTTCACTATGTGGAATCTTTTGGTATGGAAGGACATTATGATTTTGCGTCAAACCGTGGCTATATCTGGTCGCGCACATTTCCGCTGTTGAAGCGTGCATTACTTCTTGGTGTAGGTCAGGATAATTTTGCGTATGCATTTCCGAATGATGATTATGTAGGAAAAGTGAATTGTGGTTTCAATGAACAGATTGTTACAAAGCCACATAATATGTACTTGCAGATTTGGGTTCAGGATGGACTGCCTGCGCTGCTTGCATTTTTAGCGTTGTATCTGCTGCTTTTTGGCAGAACCATCCGTAAATGTTTCAAAAAAGGAAAATGGAATCATAGTCAGAAAATTTCTTTGGCATTTCTGTGTGGAGTTAGCGGATATTTTGTGGCGGGGCTTGCCAATGACTCATCCATCTGCGTGGCACCGGTATTTTGGGTTTTGTTTGGGGTGGCGTTTGCTGTTTTACGCAGCGAATAAAAATTTTTGAAAAAATTAGCACTCATCTCTTGACAGTGCTAACAACGAGTGCTATATTATAACTGTGTTATAGATATGATAGAACATACAAGAGATTGTATTTCACTGAAACTGAAGGGAGTGAACGACATGAACATTAGTAAATTTACACAGAAATCACAAGAAGTTTTGGATAATCTTCAGAAGACAGCATATGATTTTGGAAATCAAGAGATTGTTCAAGAACATTTGCTATATTGTATGCTGACGATAGAAGATAGTTTGATAGTCAGTTTATTAAGGAAAATGGAGATTGACCCAGATGTCTTTAAAGCACAAGTTGAAGGCTTGATTAACAAGAGACCTAAAGTAGAAGGCGGTCAGGTTTATTGGGGGGACAGTTTGAATAAAGCTGTCATTTACTCCGAAAACGAAGCAAAGGCAATGGGTGATGAATACATTTCCGTGGAGCATTTGTTTTTAAGTATGCTTCGCAAAGCATCACCGGAGATAAAGAAGTTATTCAAGGAATTTAACATTGACAGGGAAAGATTTTTGCAGGCTCTTTCTCAGGTGCGTGGCAATCAGAAGGTGACGACGGATAATCCGGAGGCAGTTTACGAGAGTCTGTCTAAGTATGGAACGGATTTGGTGGAGCAGGCAAAGGATCAGAAATTAGACCCGGTAATTGGACGAGATGAAGAAATTCGTAACATGATTCGTATTTTGTCACGAAAGACGAAAAATAATCCCGTTCTGATTGGTGAACCGGGTGTTGGTAAAACTGCCGTAGTTGAGGGATTAGCACAGCGTATCGTGCGCGGTGATGTGCCGGAAGGACTGAAAAATAAACAGGTATTTGCACTGGATATGGGTGCTTTGGTAGCCGGTGCGAAGTACCGCGGTGAGTTTGAGGAACGTCTCAAGGCAGTGCTTGAGGAAGTGAAGGAAAGCGATGGACAGATTATTTTGTTTATCGACGAACTTCATACAATTGTCGGTGCCGGAAAGACAGATGGTGCAATGGATGCCGGCAACTTGTTAAAGCCAATGCTGGCACGTGGCGAGCTGCACTGTATCGGTGCGACAACATTGGATGAGTACCGTATGTATATTGAAAAAGATGCAGCTTTGGAACGTCGTTTCCAGCCGGTAATGGTGGAAGAACCGACGGTAGAAGATACGATTTCAATTTTGCGTGGATTGAAAGACCGCTATGAAATTTTCCATGGAGTAAAAATTACTGATGGTGCACTTGTGACAGCGGCAACACTGGCAGACCGTTACATCACGGACCGTTTCCTGCCGGATAAAGCAATTGATTTGGTAGATGAGGCGTGTGCACTGATTAAGACAGAACTTGACTCGCTGCCGACGGAACTCGATGAGACCCAGCGAAAGATTATGCAGCTGCAGATTGAGGAAGCGGCGCTGAAAAAAGAAACTGATAACTTGAGTAAGGGACGTCTTACCGAACTGCAGAAAGAGTTAAGTGAACTGCAGGAAGACTTTTCGGTTAAAAAGGCACGCTGGGACAATGAGAAGGCTGCCGTTGATAAAATCCATCAATTGAAAACGGAGATTGAAAATACGAATAATCAGATTGAAATGGCGAAAAACAGCGGTGATTTGGAGCGTGCATCGGAACTTGAGTATGGTGAGCTGCCACGTTTGCAGCAGTTGATGGATGAAGCGGAAAATGCGGCGAAAACAAGTGACCAGCAAATGGTACACGAAAGTGTTTCGGATGAAGAAATTGCCCAGATTATTTCCCGCTGGACCGGAATTCCGGTTGCTAAATTAACAGAGTCGGAGAGAAATAAGACACTGCATCTGGATGATGAGCTTCATAAGAGGGTGATTGGACAGGATGATGGCGTGACAAAAGTGGCAGATGCGATTATTCGTTCTAAAGCAGGCATTAAAGACCCGACGAAGCCAATTGGTTCATTTCTCTTTATGGGACCTACCGGTGTTGGTAAAACCGAGCTTGCCAAGAGCCTTGCCGAGTGTTTGTTTGACAATGAAGCGAATATGGTTCGTATCGACATGAGTGAATATATGGAGAAATACTCCGTGTCCCGTCTGATTGGAGCGCCTCCGGGATATGTTGGTTATGAAGAGGGCGGACAGTTGACCGAGGCCGTGCGCCGCAGACCATATTCAGTTGTCCTTTTTGATGAGATTGAAAAGGCACATCCGGACGTGTTTAATGTGTTGCTGCAAGTGCTGGATGATGGTCGAATCACGGATTCACAGGGACGTACGGTGGATTTCAAAAATACCATTTTGATTATGACGTCAAACCTTGGCGCAGAATTTTTGCTAGATGGCATTGATGAGAATGGCAATATTTCTTCTGAGGCAGAGGAACTTGTGATGTCGCAGTTGAAAAATCATTTCCGACCGGAGTTTTTGAACCGTCTGGACGAGATTGTTATGTTTAAGCCTCTTTCAAAAAGTGATATCCGAGGCATCATTGATTTGCTTGTCAAGGATATTAACCGCAGAATTGAGGATAAAGAAATCTCGCTTACTGTTACGGATAGAGCGCTTGACTACATTGTGGAAAAAGCATATGACCCAGTTTATGGTGCGAGACCGTTGAAGCGGTATCTGCAGAAAAATGTCGAAACTCTGCTGGCAAAGAAGATGCTGGCGGATGAAGTGGCAGTAGGAGATGTGCTTTCTCTGGATGTGGAAAATGATGCTTTAGTAATTCGTAAGGCAGATTAAAACAAAATAATACTTCTTTTGAAAAAACTATAAGGAGATAAGGATATAATAAGTTCTTATTGAATTATAGTTTTTTCTTATGTATACTCTTATTCGTGGAAAAAAATTGAATATTTAAATTTTTTTTCAAAAATATAAAACTTTTTTCAAACTTCACTTGTCTTATAAGTAAAAGACACAGAAAGGAAGGATGAAAATGAAAACAAAAATGAGAGGTTTTGTGGCTTTACTAATGGCTGCGATGATTATGGCGGGGATGATTCCGGCGCACAGTGAGGCAAAGAAGGTTACCTATTATAAGACCAAAAAGGTTTTTCTTCAGACAAAGGAAACCAAAATAGTAAAGACAACAAAGAAAATCAAAAAGGTTGTAGGCGTGAATCAGACACTGAAAGGTGTGGCAAAAGGAAAGAAAATTTCCAGTAAAAAAATCAAGTTTACGCCCGGAAAGGCCAGTGGCAATACGGGACTTGATGAAGAGGATATTATGGTAACGTATACGAATGGCAAAAAGCAGAAATTTATCGTAAAAACCGTAAATCCATATTTGGAGAAGATTGCCAAAAAACTTCGCCCCCTTGTGAAGAACCCGGACGAAGGACTCCGGATTATTGCCCGTGAATATGAACAGTGTTATCAAACGGGGAAAAAGGATTATTTTGAAAATTTAAAAAGCAATCCGCGCGCATACAAGAACATGCTGAAACGTACGGCAAATAAGAAATATACTTATGAATGGACTGCGTTAGAGAATTTTGGCGGCGAGTGTACCGTGGATGACATTATTAAAAAGGCGACGAAGTCACAGAAAATTGCCCTTATTTTGGAAACGTACTGCGACATGAATATGAAGTATAATAAAGATTCAAAAGGCAGACCGGTTCATGGTGAAGGCGGTGTGAAAAACCGATATAAGGCAATTTATCAGGGAACTTATAAAGGTGTCTGCGGAGAATCGTCCGAACGCTTGTATGAAATTTGCGAAGTGATTGGCGTCAAAGCAGGATTGGCGAGCAATCCAAAAGAGAACCATGAATGGCTTTGCATTGCCGCTGTCGACAAAAACGGCAAAAAATACTGGCAGGGGGTTCCGGCAAGTTCTTACTCAAGATGTTTATTGTGGAAAACAAAAGTGGGAACCGATGGATTTGATTGGGAAGTAAGCCCAAAAAGTTATGGAAAAGATACCTTTAATGTAGTAATTCGAAGAACATATGCAGAAGAATAAGGAGGAAAAGAGAAAAATGGAACAGTATGCAGAAGCGGTGGCAAGTGCGCTGGCAGGAAATCAGGAAGGATATGACTTTTTATATCAGAGTACCTATCAGAAAAAGTTTTTCATTGCGAAAAAATATATGGGAAATGATATGGATGCTCAGGATGTTTTACAGGATGCCTATGTGCAGGCATTTACAAAATTAAATACCTTGCAGGACTATCAGAAATTTCCGAATTGGTTTGGAATGATTGTTGCAAATACGGCGAAAAATGCGCTTCAGAAAAAGAAAATGCTGTTCTTCTCCGACTTAGAAGGTGTAAATGAAGAAGGTGAAGCAATGGAATTAAATATTATGGATACCGATGCGAGCCGCCAGCCGGAAATTGCTTACACAGAAAAAGAAACGCAGGAAATGGTTCATGAAATGTTAGATACACTGCCGGATGACCAGAGAATGTGTATTTTGATGTTTCATTTTGAGGGTGCGGGTATTCGTGAAATTGCGGAGACAATGGAATGTTCGGAAAATACCGTGAAATCCCGTTTGAATTATGGGCGCAAGGCAATTAAAAAGAAATCCGAAGAATTGCAGAAAAAAGGCTACAAACTCTACAGTATGGCACCACTTCCGCTTCTTCTTTTCCTGCTTCGCAAAGAAGAGGAAGCATTTTTACAAAATGGTGGCTTTGTGATTCCATCGGCTGCGTCGGTAATGAATCAGGGAGCAAAGATTGCACAACAAGCTTCCAAAGGATTTTTAAAGACTGTTGCAGGAAAAGTTACGATGACAGTTGTCGGTTTGACTGCAATTGGCAGTATAGGAACGAGTATTTTCCTTGGAGCAAATGCGCTGCAGGAAAAACGGACGGCATCGACGCCTGTGCCGGAGCAGCAAGTCCAAGCAACTGCTACAGAGACTCCGACAGCGACACCGGAACCGACACAAACGCCGGTTCCGATAGCGGATAGATGGCGGGATGCCTATCGGAAAATACTAAGTAAGAAATTGAAAGTGAAGGGCTATACCGAAAACGGAAAAACAGGATATGTATCCGATTACAGCTATTTTCTTTATGATGTAAACGGTGACAACATTCCGGAACTGATTGTAACGTGTTTAGGAATTAATTTTGGAACCGGAAAGTATGGCTATCTTGCCCGTTTTTATTCTTACTCCGAAGAAAAGGGTGCATATGTGGCGGGGGAGGTAGACGAGTTGACGGCACGGACTGAATTTTATTACCGGCCGGGAAAAAAAGGTTTGATTATCGAAAGCGGTATTGTGAATATGGGTGAAATACCGGCACAATATGAGGGCGATATGACTGCCTGTGCGATAAAAAACGGTAAGCTTGTCACAAAAGAAAAATCGTACACGTGTGATGCGGAGGAGACAAATAAAGATAAGTACCGTCCAAAAGGAATAAAGACGATTTCATCGGATTCGATAAAAAACAGAAACGATTTATCCGGACTTAAGGTGGCTTATGAAAAATATAAAGAGGCATAAAGATGAAAGAATTATTGAGAAAGTTAAGTATTATGGCAGGGACTTATTATATAAATATTCACGGAACAATCCATAACGACAACGACGGTCCTTACACTATCAAGTGCAGTGCTATCCAGTACATCACCGGCATCAATCTCCGTGGTCCGGTAGCCGTTATCACCAGAGGTCAGTCTATGAACCTGCTAACATCTATTACTCCATCCAACGCTTCCCAGAAGACACTTCGATGGAGCAGCAACGACAGAGATGTAGTTACCATATCCGGCAATGGAATGGCAACCGGAAAAAAGTTCAAAAGGCAAAATCCATCCGCAGTTCTTATTCGTCTGCTACTACGATGAACAGACTGGCGAAGAAAAAGAAATATTATGTAAGAGTTCGCGGGTATGTTACCTATAATGGTAAAAATTATTATGGTGCATGGAGTAAGGTAAAGGCTATCCGCACTAAAAAATAAGAAGAGAAGGGCAGCTCACGAGTATGTGAACTGCCCTTTTAGAAAAATGCAGGAATCTATTTGCAGAACTGTTTGTCGAAATCCGGGTTGTACGCATAGAAGTTTTTCTTGTTCAAATCATCCTGCAGCAGGCGAAGGCTTTCGCCAAAGCGCTGGTAGTGCACCAGTTCGCGTTCACGCAGGAAGCGAATCGGATCGCAGACATCCGGTTCTTTTACAAGACGCAGAATGTTGTCATAGGTCAGTCGAGCCTTCTGCTCTGCCGCCATATCTTCATGCATATCGGCAAGCGGGTCACCGGTTGACTGAATGCTGGTTGCGCTCCAAGGCTCACCGGATGCAGCCTGTGGCCAGATGCCGATGGTGTGGTCGATATAATAAGGGGCAAATCCCTGTTCTTCCAATTCTTTTGCGTTTAAGTTTTTCGTGAGCTGGTGAACAATGGCACAAATCATTTCCATGTGAGCGAGTTCCTCGGTGCCGATATCCGTGAGCACACCGGCTACTTTTCGGTTTGTGTTGGAATAACGCTGGGAAAGGTAACGCATGGCAGCGCCTAATTCACCATCGGGTCCACCCAGCTGACTGATGATTACTTTTGCCAATTTTGCATTCGGTGTTTTGATATTGACTGGGTATTCCAGTCGTCGTTCATACGTCCACATCAGCTGCACCCCCCTTCCCATGGCCACGGTTCATCGGTCCATGTCCAGCCATCATTTGTATCAATACCGGTTAAAAATAACGGTCCGCAGTGTTTTTCGTAATCGCAGACGGCTTCTTTGTACATCTGCTGGTAACGGTTGAAATAATCCATTGCCTTGCCATCGCAAGGGTGAGTATCCAAATACATACCGGCGTCAATCATGCAGAATCCGGCCTCACGTACAGCGATCATTTTCTGATGCTTTGAATGTTTGTTTTGATTCATCAATAAACACCTCGCCTTCCACAGGAGTTGTTTTGCATATAGGGCTGTCGGTTATGGCAGCCACAAGAACCGGAATGGTTGTGGTTTTGACTGCGGTCTGCCTGGCAGGCAGCCTGTGCACCAACAAATGGAAAAACTAAATCTTCGAAAATGGTGCCGTGTCTTAAGGCACATTCGCCCTCCATGACATTTTCAAAAGTCTGCCATGGGACATATGCCATTGCTAATGGTTTCTTTGAAAGATTCATAGAAACTCCTTTTTTGTTTTTACTATATATTATGTAGAAAAATGTCGAATGTGAAAAAAATAAAATTTATTGAGAAAAAGTATTGACAAGCAAAGATAAATGATATATAGTGATAACAGTAACAGTTACTATTATTAAAAAGGAGCGTGAGATATGGCTGGACTCAAGTATAGCAGGCAGCGGGAAGCTGTGTTAGTCTATCTGCGTTCAACAAAGTCTCATCCGACTGCGGAGCAGGTATATCAGAAAATCAGAGAAGAATTTCCTAAGATAAGTTTAGGAACGGTATACCGAAATTTAAATTTATTAGCAGACAGTGGTGAGATTTTGCGATTGAACTGTGGTGACGGGGTAGAGCATTTTGACGCGACGACCACCCCGCACAATCACTTTATTTGTCGTCGTTGCGGACAGGTAATCGATTTGGAAGCCGACTGGGATTTTGAATTGGATATCAAGATGGACGATGAGTTTCCCGGGAAAATAGAAGGACATGAAATCTATTTTTACGGCATCTGTAAAAAATGTTTATAAATCACAAAAGTGGTTAAACTAATTTATCAAAAGGAGAGTGTATTAGTATGAAGAAATTTGTATGCAGCGTATGTGGATATGTTCACGAAGGAGACAGCGCACCGGAGCAGTGCCCGGTTTGCAAGGCACCGGCAGAAAAATTCAAAGAGCAGACAGGCGAAAGAGAATGGGCAGCAGAACATGTAGTAGGAGTTGCTAAAGGTGTTAGTGAAGACATCGTAGCTGACCTTCGCGCAAACTTCGAAGGAGAATGCTCAGAAGTAGGAATGTATCTTGCTATGGCAAGAGTAGCTCACCGTGAAGGCTATCCGGAAGTAGGTCTTTACTATGAAAAAGCAGCTTGGGAAGAAGCAGAGCATGCAGCAAAATTCGCAGAACTTCTTGGTGAAGTAGTAACTGACTCCACAAAGAAAAACCTGCAGATGCGTGTTGACGCTGAAAATGGTGCAACAGCAGGTAAATTTGACCTTGCAAAACGTGCCAAAGCAGCAGACTTAGACGCTATCCATGACACCGTTCATGAAATGGCAAAAGACGAAGCAAGACATGGCAAAGCATTCGAGGGATTGTTAAAGAGATACTTTGGCTAAGCTCCAAGCCATGCATAAAAATAAAAACAGCCCTTCATTGTGAGTTCACTCACAAATGAAGGGCTGTTTTTATTTTTATATACGGCGCGAGCCGTCCATGAGCCCGCCAGGGCGAATGGGGCAGGGCTTGGAGCAAAGAGAGGAGTGGCGCGAGCCGTCCATGAGCCCGTCAGGGCGAATGGGGCAGGGCGTAAGACGCTTTCGTTTTGTACTTGAAGAACTGATTGTTTTGTGGTATACTTTAATCTCGAGCAGTGCTCGATAAGGGGGATTTTTACAGTAAGAGACCCTGGTAAGGATTTATAGTAAAGGAGATAAGTAACATGAACAGTAAAGTAAAGGGCGTTTTACAGGTCTTACTGGTTCTTGTGCTGATTGCAGCGTTTGCGTTTGTAGCAGCAAGGGGAATTGGTGGCGCACACCGAGGAAGCGCAAAGAACATTCGTCTTGGATTGGATTTGGAAGGTGGCGTGAGTGTCACATATCAGGCTTACAAGACTGATAGTACCGGTAAGAGAACCGGTGAACAGCCAACCGATAAAGACATGGCAGACACGATTTACAAGATGCAGAAACGTGTGGAAACATTAGAGAGCACGGAAGCTGCTGTATATCAGGAAGGTAGTGACCGTGTTACAATCGATATTCCAGGTGCCAGTGATTCAGAAGAGGTTTTGAAGGAACTTGGTAAAGCTGGAGCGCTTTATTTCATTTTATATTCAGATTTGAAGACTGAAAAAGGCGGCACACCGAACGAAGGTGATAAAGTCGTTTACGACAAATCGAAAGTCCTTTTGACCGGTGACATGATTGGTGAGGCAACTTCCGGCAGTAGACAGCAGGAAGGTACCGGAAAAACTGAATATGGTGTTTCTATTAAGTTCGCAGGTAAAGGAATTAAGAAATTTGCTAAGATTACCGGAGAGCATGTTGGTGAGCAGCTTGCTATCGTATACGATGAGAAGTTAGTTTCTGCACCAAACTTGAAAGAAGAGATTTCCGGCGGTGAGTGTTGGATTTCGGGAAGCTTTACTTCCGAGTCCGCAGAGCAGCTTGCTTCTACCGTACGTATCGGTGCTCTTCCATTGGAACTTGAGAACATTCATGGTAACGTAGTAGGAGCAACACTGGGAAGTCAGGCATTGAAATCCAGTTTGTTTGCCGGCGTTGTTGGTTTGATTCTCGTAATCATTTTCATGATTGTTATGTACCGCATTTCCGGTGTGGCAGCCAGCATTGCATTGATTTTCTATGTAGGTGCTATGTTACTTGCATTGAATGGTTTGAATGTAACATTGACCCTGCCTGGTATTGCGGGTATTATCCTGAGTATTGGTATGGCGGTGGATGCAAACTGTATTATCTTTACACGTATCCGCGAGGAATTGGCAACCGGCAAGACGGTAGCGTCTGCGATTGATAATGGATTTTCCAAAGCGATGTCCGCCATTATCGATGGTAACGTAACAACTTTGATTGCTGCTTTGGTACTGTATCTCAAGGGTTCCGGTACGGTAAAAGGTTTTGCGATGACACTTGGTATTGGTATTGTGTTGTCTATGTTTACTGCTTTGTTTATTACAAAACTTTTGATGAAAGCATTCTGTGCACTGGGTATGACAAATACTTCAATGTATGGTATCCAGAAAGAGCGTAAGACAATTAACTTTATTGGTAACTGGAAGAAATATGTTGTTATTTCCGGAGCTGTTGTTGTAATCTGTGTGGCAGGACTTGTTGTCCGTGCTGCTTCCGGTGGCCCATTATTTAACTATAGTTTAGATTTCGCCGGCGGTAACTCAACATCTGTTGACTTATCTAAGACTGTAACCGATGAAGATAAACAGAAAGCAGAAGATACTGCAAAATCTGTTATTGGAAGCGGTAAGAGTGTTGAAATTTCGGTTGCCGATAATACAAAGATTGTTGTTCGTACTGAGGAACTCAGTGAGAAGCAGTCCGAAGAATTAAAAGCAACGATGGCGAAAACATTTGGCGTGGATGAATCTACAAAAATTGAGTCCGAGTTCATCAGTGGTTCTGTCAGTGATGAAATGAAAGTGGATGCAGCTGTAGCAACTCTGATTGCGACACTTTGTATGTTGCTTTATATCTGGATTCGTTTCCGTAAACTTTCAACTGGTATCAGTGCTGTTTTGGCACTTGTTCATGATGTAATTGCCGTGCTGACTGTTTATGTAGTAGCAAGCGCATTTATTCCGGTCGGAAGTACATTTATCGCATGTATGCTTACGATTGTCGGATACTCCATCAACGATACTATCGTAGTATTTGACCGTATTCGTGAGAATAAAGCTAGGGCTACATCAAGAACAAGCCTTGCAGAAATTATTAACAAGAGTATTACAGAGACATTGTCTCGTTCCATTAATACTTCGGTAACTACCTTTATCATGGTATTTGTACTTGCAGTATTCGGTGTGGATTCCGTTCGCCAGTTTGCAATTCCGTTGATTGTAGGTATTATTTCCGGATGTTATTCATCGGTATGTGTAGCATCCCCACTGTGGTATGTTCTTTCTGGAAAAGGAGAAAAAGAGCAGAAAGCAGTCACTTATTCAAAGAAGAAAAAATAATTCTTTGTGAATAAATATTGGAACTAGAAAAGAAGAAACTACAAATCGGGAAACAGCAATGTTCATGCGAATGATAGTTTCTTCTTTTTCGTATGACGAACAAAAGATGTCAAAATGTTGATAATTAGGCACAATCTATGTTATACTACCAATACAGTCCGCATAAGAGACAAAGGAGGATTCCAGTGCATGGCAAAGGGAGATAAGAAGAAAAAGAAAAAAGAGGTCATTGAACTGACGCCGGCGGAACGGTTTATCCAGTTAAAGACGTTAAAGAGAGCGACAAGATGCCTTTTAGTAGATGAAGATGTATATCGTATCTATGTGCGCCTTACAAAAGATTTTGCACAGATGGATGCGTTAGGTAAAGAAACTCCATTTGAAGGATGCGAGGAATGTGCTGCGTTAAGTGAAGAATGTGCAGCTCTTGCAAAAGAATGGGAAAAGAAACTGCCGGCAGAAAAAGAAGTAATTTCACGAACTGTTACGACAACAGTGAAGAAGCAGGAAGAAGACGACAATAAGAAAAAAGGAATTGTAAAATGGATTGTACTTGCGGTTATTGTTGCAATGATTGTCTGCTATAATGTTCCGGCAACCCGTTATCAGTTAGCCGGACTTTCTGCAAAAGTTGGTTTTGATAAATGGGCATCGTCCACATACGAAAAGCTGGGCGATTATAAAGATTGTAAAAATCAGATTGTTTTGCTTGAGAAAAAAGCCATCGAAAAAGTGAAAATTGGTGGCGTTGTGAAGTTTGGAACTTGTGACTGGATGGTTTTGGATCGTACGGATGGTAAAGCTCTGCTCACAAAATATATGGCAGATAATAAACATCCCTACCATGATAAATCAGAAAAGGTTACATGGGAGAGTTGTGCGCTGCGAAAGTATCTGAATGGTGAATTCCTTGAGGACGGTAAATTTACACCGGAGGAATTGGCGATGATTTTGACTACAAATGTTGAAAATGTTGCAAACGAAGAGTTTGGAACGGACGGTGGCAAGAATACGCAAGATAAAGTATTTTTGATGAATGAGCCGGAGTTTACCAAATATAAGAAGAAACTGAAAGCAAAAGCAAAGACAATGAGGCTGCGTACACCGGGCAAAGATGCCACGGCAACGACGTATGTTTCTGCACTGGGGGATATTATTACCTATGGTTTCCCGGTGGACGAAAATGGTGCCTGCATACGTCCAACAATGTGGGTAAATTTGAAGTAAGGATGCCTATGTTTTGCCACGATTGCATGATTAAATGTAACTGTTCGGTAAAGGACAGTTACATTTTTTTAGGAAGGAAGCGTAAAATATGAAGTGTAAAAAAAGAATACTATTGTTAGCACTGTTACTCTTTTCCACTGTATTAATTGGTGGGATGAATGTTCAGGCAAAGAAAAAGACGAAGCCAAAGTCATTGAAAAAAGCAAAGATTACTTTGGCAAAGAGTAGTTATACATATAATGGAAAAGCCAAAAAACCGGCTGTTACCGTAAAACTTGGTAAGAAAAAACTGAAAAAAAACAGGGATTATACGGTCAAGTATACAAAAAATAAAAATGCCGGAACGGCGAAAGTTACAATTAAAGCCAAGAAGGCTAAAAAAGGGAAAAAAGCAAAATATAAGGGCAGCAAAAGCAAAACTTTTAAGATAAAAAAAGCAAGTCGTTTGCTAGTACCGGACAAAGCAGCATATTCTGCCGTTGAAGGAGATGGTTCATTTTCGATTGTAGCTAAACCATCAAAAGGCGGTGGAACGGTAACATATGTCTGCGCGACAACTGATGTGATCAAAGTCACGAAAGCCGGCAAGGTTACGATTGTTAAAACCTTTGATAAGACATGTAAAACATTGTCCAAGCAGACAAAAGATACGATTAAGAAAGTTTCGACAAAGGTAACCATGAGTGTGCCAGCAACGGCAAACTATAAGGCAGCTTCGACTTCCGTTACCGTTACGATTAACAAAAAACCGGTACGTGTTTTCAGTACCTATGACAGTATTAATAAATACAGCTATCCGTCGAAGAGTCCACTGTCTCCGGGATTTGCTAATTATAAAAAACTGACAGATTTAAAATGGACGATTGTGGATAAGTACCAGATGCCGGGTCTTGCACCGACAGCAGATGAGGACTGGACAAAAAATTATATTCAGTGTAACAATCTCTGCCCGCAGGGTGTCTGCATGGCAGGAAATTATATGCTTACGACGGCATACTGTATGGATGATTTGCACAATAGCTGCATTTTCGTTTACAACAACAAGACGGGCGAATTTTTAAAGACGCTAGTTTTGAAAGACCAGAAGAGCCACGTGGGTGGAATTACTTATGATGAGAAAAATAAAAATATTTGGGTCTGCCACTCAAACAAAGATAAAAAGACAGGAATGTATTCACTTGAGCGCATTACGTTGTCGGATTTAGTGAAATATGCGACAGGCAAAAAAGAATATACGTCGTCCGGCAAAGTGGAACTGCATCAGATTCCAACAAAACCATCGACGATTTCCTACAATAAAAAGGACGGTTATCTGTGGGTGGCACAGTTTAGTGTGGCACCGGTTGCAGGTGACACCTCGGAGGATGAAGATGCGGACGAAGAAGTAGAGGAAAATGATACCGGTGCACCGCGTATGTATGCGTATGAGTACGATGCAAAGACAAACGAATTAAATCAGGTTCGTATTGTTACGAATCCTGCCGAAGAGGATTATCTGGGAATCCAGACAAAAGAAGTACAGACAGAAGCAACCGGAGAAAATGAGGCAAAGACAAGTGTTCAGGTTGCAACAGTGTACTCTTCTTCCTCTGTTTTACTTGCGGAAAAAGGAAGCTCTGCTACAGCAAAAGAAAAGTTGAAAAAAGGTGATGTTATTTACTCGGTTAATAACGAGCTGATTACAAGTGCAAAACAGCTTTCGGAATTACTGGAAAAATGTACGAAAGGAACTGCGGTAACGCTGGAAATTCACCGTACAATTCCGGCAGAAACCGAAGGTGCGGAGCCGACAGAGCGGATTTTGACAGGAAAAATTATTTTGGATGTCCGCGGCAATGTGTTGTACCGCAGTACACCGAATTATGTGCAGGGAATTACTTTCTCCGGAGACCGTACAATCTTTAGCTGTTCCTATGGAAGAAACAGTACAAAGAAGAGATTTTTATCGGAATTACAGGTATATAACCGTGCAGATGTGACCGACGATACGATGCTTGGCGAGTTAGAACTTGCCGTGGCACTTCCGCCAATGGTAGAGGAAGTAGAAGTTGTCGGAGATGAAGTGTATATGATATTTGAATCCGCTGCCACCACGTATCTGGAAGGTACGGATGGCAAGGGGCAGAGTACCTGTCCGATTGACAAGATGATTGCCGTAAAACTCGGACTTGATTCAATAAAATAGAAATGTAAATAGAAAATTTAAGGGCGATTCCACAAAACAGCTAATGTGCCATTTGACACGCTGATGCTTCCCTTTCTGCCGGTAAACTCATTGCTGACACCAAGAGGAAATGAATTTGTGAGGGTCGCCCCTTCTACTTCATAATGAAATCCCTGAATGGTAACATTTGTGCTCACATCACTTAATGAAAAGACGGAACATGTATTGCCAGCGGTATTTTCCGGTAAATCTTTTCCGAATGTAATGACACCGTTTGTGACAACTTTTAGTGCATAGCCATCTCCGATTAAGGTTCCGACGGCATTATGCCGGTTTAAGAATGTAAGCGTCTGAATATTAGCTAATGTGTGGTCTAAGCGGCCGCCTAAACCGCCGTAAATTTCAAAATTCGTGTATCCCTTTTCTAAGCCAAGACGAGCGGCGAGCATCATGTCCGTATCGTCTTTTTCTTTTGGATGTCGGATACAGTCGGATGGCAGATGACTGGATGCCGAAACAGAATCAAAATCACCGAGTACATAGTCGGCACGCAGCCCGATTTTTTCTAAATAGTCAAAGCCGCCATCGACAGCAATGACTAAATCATCTTTCCCTAATTCAATGTGGCAGGGGGATTGTTCCCCTGCCCCAAATAAATAACATGTTTTTGTATCCACTACTTCTGACCTCTTTCAATGACAAGCGCAGCATCTTCCAGATAAGAACAATCCAAATCTTCTACCGTGCCGTTATCGCAGGCAGAAGCAAGTGCCGGGTTAATTGGCATCTGAGCGAGTACCGGTACATGGTATTCTTCCGCAATTTCACTGATGTGGCTCTCGCCAAATACATGAATTTTCTTTCCGCAGTCCGGGCAGAGCGCATAGCTCATATTTTCCACAAGACCAAGAACCGGAATGTTCATAAGAGAAGCCATTTTCATTGCTTTGCTGACAATCATGGAAACCAAGTCCTGTGGGCTTGTAACAACGACAATGCCATCAATCGGAATGTTCTGGAATACGGTGAGTGCAACATCACCGGTTCCGGGCGGCATATCGACAAACAGATAATCAACATTATCCCAAAGGGTGTCAGACCAGAACTGGCGAACCGTTCCGCCAATCACCGGACCACGCCATACAACCGGGTCACTTTCATTTTCCAAAAGGACGTTAATGGACATAATATCCACGCCGTATTTTTTTGATTTTACAGGGAAAATCGTTGTTTCATTTCCCTGAGCTTTTTCGGTGATACCAAATGCCTTCGGAATCGAAGGACCGGTAATATCGGCATCCAAGATACCGCAGTGGTATCCGCGGCGCGCAAATTCAACCGCAAGCAAATCAGTAACCATTGATTTTCCTACGCCGCCCTTTCCGCTGACGACACCGATAACCTTGCCGATTTTGCTATTTGGATGTGGTGCTACTAAGAGACTTTTTGGGTCTTTTGAACCGCAATTGCTGCTACAGGTGGAGCAGTCGTGCGTACATTCTTCACTCATTTTGATTTCTCCTTAATAAAAATATTTCTATGCTTACTCTAGTACGAAAGGGGCAGATTTGTCAAGTTGTAATATTATGCGGGGAAACTGCCGATAATATACTTACAGATATGTTGTAAATGGATTTGCGAAAAGAACACAAGGAGGTGTTTGCATGACGACGTTAGGAGAACTGCGGAATAAATTCAGCGCAGTACATAAGCAGTACAATTCGACGGCGTTTGAATTGTCTAAAAAACTCAATGAGACGAAGGAGTTAATAAAGCGTGTTCCCGAAGGAGACAAACTGTTTGGGGAACAGGCAGCGGTTTTGGAACTCCAGTACAATGCGGTGAAAGACCAGCAGAAGATTTATGATGATTTCATTCACCAGTTTATGGACAAATGGGATGCTGAGCGTGAGATGGTAAGTGCAAAGCAAAATGCCGAGGCAGAAGGGGATTATTATAAGGAAATGGGTAAAATCCTTGCAGTGGCAATGCGCATGTTCCACGGGGACATCGTTCCCGGTTCGGACGAGAAAAAACTCATGGAATTCGACAGTGATTTGTATCAGATGGCGAAAAATGCACAGATGATGGCAAAGCTTAAAGAACGGAAAAAGTATGATTCGCTGTGGGACGATGAGGAGAAAAAAGAATTGGAAGATCCGGTGGAAGCTGCGGATGCGAAAGAAACTTCGCTGGAAGCACCGGAGGTTGTAAGTGTGGATGAGGTAATCGCAAAAAGTACCGAAACATGAGAAGTGGGCGGATTTTGGATTCGTAAATCATCAAGAAAAGTTTGCGTTTCGTGGGCGCTTGCGCTCATTGAGTGCGTAGCGGTATGGGCACTGAAACTACCAGTGCCTCATACCGACGTACTCAAAACCCACTCTCCACAAAACTTTTCTTGATGATTTACTGAAATTCCAAAAGCCTTCCAATTACTGATTGGCAGAAATTAGTCATTTGATGACTTTTTTTGATGTGGATAAGAACCCTATGCAACCTTAACCTTTATAAAAAGTGAAAAGAGTTGCATGAATTTTGGAAAGATGCATCTGCAAGCAACCTAAAAGCAGGAAATGAGAAGAAAGAGTTGTGTTTTTCGCGCGATTTGTCCGAATAAAGTCAGATGATGAGGTGAAAATGCAACCCTTTAGGTAAAATTAGGTGAAAAGAGTTGTCTCGAAAGTATGTACCTCTTCACCTTCCCAAAAAAGAAAAATTCTACCCCAGAAATATGGGAAGTGTATAATTTTCATTGGCAAAAATAAGGGGAAGAAGGAAATACCCTCTTCCCAATCATACAGTTTTTCTTTATGAAGTTAGTTGCTAGAAAAACAATAAAGCCGGACTGTTACCTTATCAAAAGCAGGGTAAAAAGATACCGGAACCAAGAGAAGAAATTGTATACAAAAACATGGGAGTGCAGGAATCCCAAAACTGTACCGTAATTACC
>OKWJ01001243.1_pt1 | contig 19854 bp, 12 predicted proteins | sample 1607121 | NCBI WGS metagenome assembly OKWJ01 (sample SAMN04414080, study PRJEB24778) | human gut metagenome | material: faecal | host: Homo sapiens | reverse complement strand
TTTGAATATGCCCGATACCCCTCCCTCTTGGCGACACGGCAATATTTTTGCCATGCGCGGAATTTAGTGAAGTTTCTCTTTTTCTTATCTTTGTTCAAAAGATAAAAATCTGGCATATAATACTCTTTTTTCGGGCCTCTCCCCGGGTAAAGCATAAAATATAGCTCTTTATCCTTAATAGAATCTGATACAGGGATAGATAAGTTAATCTGTTTTGCCCTTTTAATTGTCCTGATGACCGTTGTACGAGAGCATCCGCAGATCGTAGCGACCTGCGTTGTGGTATTACCTTTGCTGTAATATAGAAGAATTGCTCTGTAATTAGTCATTTGAGTGGTACTCCTTATTAATAATATACCATATTTTTTTGCATAAATCAAGTGTTCAACTTGTGCGGAAAACAACTTTTTTTGCCTTTTTTTTGCCCATTTTTGGCATAAAAAAAGGGCTTATCCCTTGTCGGGATAAGCCCAAAAACACAATATATGGTGTTATCTACTTGTTAGACCACAATTACTTGGTCCTCGGAGCTTTGATGTTTGCCTGCGCTGCTGCAAGGCGTGCGATAGGCACTCTGAAGGGGGAGCAAGACACGTAGTCAAGACCGATTGCGTGGCAGAATTCGATGGAGGAAGGATCTCCGCCGTGCTCGCCGCAGATACCACAATGCAAATGATCGTTTGCACCTCTGCCGAGTGTGACTGCCATCTTCATAAGTTTGCCGACGCCGGCGGTGTCAAGACGTGCGAACGGATCGGACTCGTAAATCTTTGCTTGATAGTAACTGGGCAAGAACTTGCCTGCGTCGTCACGGCTGAAACCGAACGTCATTTGCGTGAGGTCATTCGTACCGAAACAGAAGAAGTCTGCCTCTGTTGCGATTTCGTCCGCTGTGAGAGCCGCTCTGGGGATTTCGATCATCGTGCCGACTTCGTATTTGAGATCGACGCCGCTTTCTTTGATGACTGCGTCGGCGGTTTCTACAACGGTCTTCTTGCAGTATTTAAGCTCTTTGACTTCGCCGACGAGCGGGATCATGATTTCGGGCATAACCGTCCAATCGGGATGACGTTTTTGGACGTTGATAGCCGCCTTGATGACCGCTTTGGTTTGCATAACCGCGATTTCGGGATAAGTGACTGCCAAACGGCATCCTCTGTGGCCCATCATCGGGTTGAATTCATGCAAGCTGTCGCAAAGAATCTTAATTTCGGAAACGGATTTGCCTTTTGCTTTTGCAAGAGCTTCGATATCCTTTTCTTCGGTGGGAACGAACTCGTGGAGCGGAGGATCCAAGAAACGAATGGTTACGGGCATGCCTTTGAGCGCTTCCATAAGACCTTCGAAGTCTGCTTGTTGCATAGGCTCGATTGCGTCGAGAGCTTTGACGCGCTCTTCAACGGTTTCGGAGCAAATCATTTCACGGAATTTGTCGATTCTGCCGGGGCCGAAGAACATGTGCTCGGTACGGACAAGACCGATGCCTTGTGCGCCGAGTTCTGCAGCTCTTTGTGCGTCTTGGGGAGTATCAGCGTTGGTGCGAACGCCAAGTGCTTTATACTTGTCTGCGAGCTTCATGATTCTTCCGAAATAACCGCTGTTGGGATCTGCGGGAACGGTCTTGATGATCGTGTCGTAGATGTTGCCCGTCGAGCCGTCGAGTGAAAGGCCGTCGCCTTCGCGGAAGATCTTTCCTGCGAGTTCAAAATATTTTTCTTCTTCGTGCATCTTGATGTCGCCGCAACCGGAAACGCAGCAGGTTCCCATTCCGCGAGCAACAACCGCCGCGTGAGAGGTTTGACCGCCGCGAACGGTGAGGATGCCTTGTGCATATTTCATACCTTCGATGTCTTCGGGAGAAGTTTCGAGTCTGACGAGGACGACTTTCTTGCCTGCCTTGCCTTCTTTGACCGCGTCTTCAGCCGTGAAAACGATCGTGCCTGCCGCAGCGCCAGGAGATGCCGCGATACCTTTGCCGACGATGTCTGCTTTGTCCGCTTCTTTGAGTGCCTTTGCGTCAAATTGCGGATGGAGCAACATATCGAGAGTCTTTGCGTCGATTTGGAGGAGTGCTTCTTGCTCGGTGATCATACCCTCGTCGATGAGGTCGCAAGCGATGCGGATTGCAGCCGCTGCGGTACGTTTACCGTTTCTGGTTTGAAGCATATAGAGTTTCTTTTGTTGAATGGTGAACTCCATATCTTGCATATCTCTATAGTGATTTTCCAAAATCTTGCAAACGTCTTGGAATTGCTCGTACACTTCGGGAAGAACTTCTGCCATTTGAGAAATGGGCATCGGGGTGCGGACACCCGCGACGACGTCTTCGCCTTGTGCGTTCATAAGGAACTCACCCATAAGACCGGGTTCGCCGGTTGCGGGGTTACGCGTGAAAGCAACACCCGTGCCGCAATCGTCGCCCATGTTGCCGAATGCCATCATTTGGACGTTGACTGCCGTGCCCCAGCTGTACGGAATGTCGTGATCCATACGGTAGATGTTTGCGCGGGGGTTGTCCCAGCTGCGGAAAACCGCTTTGATTGCTTCGAAGAGTTGTTCCTTCGGATCGGACGGGAAAGGTTTGCCGATTTTTGCTTGATACTCTGCTTTGAACTTGCCTGCGAGTTCTTTGAGGTCGTCTGCGGTGAGTTCGACGTCATAGGTGACGCCTTTTTTCTCTTTGAGTTCGTCAATGAGAGCTTCGAAGTACTTCTTGCCGACTTCCATAACGACGTCGGAGAACATTTGAATGAAACGTCTGTAGCAGTCCCAAGCCCATCTGGGATTGCCGGATTTCTTTGCCAAAACTTCCACAACGTCGTCGTTGAGACCGAGGTTGAGGATTGTGTCCATCATACCGGGCATGGACGCTCTTGCGCCCGAACGAACGGAAACGAGAAGCGGATTTTCTTTGTCACCGAATTTCATGCCCGCTTTTTCTTCGAGCTTGGTGATGTTTTCCATGATTTCCGCTTTGATGTCGTCGTTGATTTGTCTGCCGTCCTCATAGTATTGAGTGCATGCTTCGGTCGTAATAGTGAAACCGTAAGGAACAGGAAGACCGATGTTGGTCATTTCTGCGAGGTTTGCGCCCTTGCCGCCGAGAAGTTCACGCATTTTTGCATTGCCTTCGGCAAACTGATAAACGTATTTTTTGCCCATTTAGAATTCCTCCTAAAAGATTTCTTTATATTCATTGACTATGATAACAAAAAACGCTTTTTTTTGCAAGAAGTTTTATAATGTTGCAGAAATATTTTATATGTGTATATTATTTTTTATAATCGAGCGCAAAACGCAAAATTTTTCTTTTTCTAATTTCCAAAATGAGTTGCGCGCGACGTTTTTTTTTGTTAAACTTTGTTTATCAAATTTTTTTAGAGGTGCAACTTTTATGGACGCTGACCCACGAAGTAGTCAACAACTCCACTAATACGCACACGCTTTAGGTTCTCCTGCGTGGCGCGTATTGCTATGCCCCAGGAGGACAAAATGATCCAAGTCTACAAAAAAGTCAACAAATCCGTCATCGAAGTAGATCCCGAACTTATCGTCGAGGGCTACGATTTCACCGAGCAATGGATTCATATGTCAAACCCCACCGACAAAGAAATCGAGCTCGTGTGTTCCTCATGCAAAATTCCCGAGGACTACGTCAAAGCGGCACTGGACTCCGAAGAGCGCGCTCACTGCGAAAAAGAGGACGGCATACTCATGGCAGTCACCGACATTCCTATCACCGAGGAAGACGACGATCGCTACACTTACGCAACCCTGCCTTTCGGCTGCATCACAACGGAAAGCACAATCGTTACGGTTTGCCTAAACGAAACGTCCATAATCAACGACCTTATGGCAGGACGCTACGTCAAGGATTTCAACATCCACAAGCGCACTCGTTTTGTGCTTCAACTTCAATACGTAATTGCAAAAAAATACTTGCAATACCTCAAACAAATCGACAGAGCAAGCCAACGCGTTCAAGCAGAGCTTGAAAAAGCGATGAAAAACGAAGGTCTTATCGAGATGCTTTCGCTTGAAAAGTCCCTCGTTTACTTCTCCACTTCCCTGCGCGCAAACACCGCCGTGCTCGACAAGTTTCCGCGTCTTGTCAAATTTTTCGAAGAAGACGACGATTTGTGGGACGACGTGCTTATCGAAAACAGACAGGCAATCGAAATGTCAAACATCTACCGCGACATTTTGAGCGGCACGATGGACACGTACGCTTCCATCATTTCCAACAACCTCAACGTCGTCATGAAGACGCTCACCGTCCTCACGCTTTTGGTTGACACTCCTGCAATGATCGCCGCACTTTGGGGCATGAACACGGGCGTTCCTTTCGAGGGCAAACTTTGGGGTTTCTGGGTTGTCGTGGGCATAAACGTGCTTATTTGCATTGCGCTTATCATCGTTTTTATCAAGAAAAAAATGCTCAAATAATGCGGATTTTGGAAAAATCGAATCGACACAAAAAAATCGGCAAACCGCCGATTTTTTTATTGCCGAAGAATAGTTTTATATCGTTGAAATTTGTCAACCGTTTTATCTTTTTTTCGGTATTCTATCCGCTTTAATTGCAATGTCCGTCGCATTTGCGAATGGTGTTTTATTTTGCGTTTTTCCACATAAAAACGGAAGCGTTACGCTTCCGTTTAAAATTTTGCGTTTTTTTGCCAAAACCGATATTCTATCAGCCTTGAATGAGGGACTTCATGACCTTTGCCATGCATTGAATGACAATCTTCTTTTCTGCCGGCACGTCCTTGTACTTGTTGTACGTGCTGAGCAAAAGCGTTGCGATGTTCATCTTCATTTGCTTGGACATGTTTTGAGCAAGCATATAATCGACGAGGTTGGGAAGTTTGACAAGTTTTGCCGGCTTGACGATTTCGTCGTCGTCCTCGCTCGGACCGTCAACGACGTAAACCACTTCCTCTTTTTGCTCTTCGCTCGCAGTTTCGTCGGCAACGGCTTTCTCTTGCGGTTCTTCTTGTTCGACCTCTTCCTCTGCCGGCTCTTCGGCTTCTTCCGATTGCTCGTCAACCGTTTCTTCTTGAGCTTGCTCTTCGACTTGCTCTTGAGAGGGCTCTTCTTTCACTTCTTCGAGAGCGGGAGTTTCTTCGGCGGTTTCCTCTACGGGAGCTTCCTCTGCCGGTGCTTCGTCTTTGACTTCTTCTACGCTTTCGCTTGCTTGTTCGGATTGAGCGGACTCGTCGTCAACGGGCTGCGCAACAAGGTCATCGCCTTGTTCTTGTTTGAGAATATAGGCTATGGCTTCGTACTCTTTGGGGAGTGCGTTGTCGTCTTCGTCGTCATCGATGAGTTCGCTTTCAAGGAAAATTTTGTCTTCTTGCTTCTTTGCCGCCTCTTGATCGGCTTGTTGCTTTTGAAGCTCTTGCTGTTGTTGCAAGCGCAATTCTTCTTCGCGGCGTTCTGCTTCGAGTTTCTTTTTCTTCTTACCAAACATCTTTACAATCCTCGCAATGTTTTATTGATATTCTTGATATTTTGCGTCGGCTCACAATTTTCCCGACGTCGATTTTTTAGTTGTTGCTTTGCAAATCGCGCATCACTTTGGAAAGGCAAGACACGACGATTTTGCGATCTTCTTTGCTGTCCTTAAACTTATTGTACGTACCTATAAGCATTGTTGCGATTTGAATTTTCATCGCTTTGGGCATATTTTTCGACAGCATATAGTCCACCAAATTGGGCAATTTGACGAGTTTTGCCGGTTTGACGTGCTCGTCATCATCCTCGTCGTCACCTTCAACGACATAGACCACTTCGGGTTCTTCGTCCTCTTCGGACTCGTCCTCGCTTTGCTCTTCTTTGCTCGCAACGTCCTCTTCGGCGGAATCTTCTACGTTTTCTTCTTCCGCACTGTCCGTTGTGGATTCTTCAACGGCTTCTTCCGTTTGTTCGCCCTCTTCGATGTCGTCAACGTCCTCGGACGCTTCCGTTTCTTCGCTTGCCGTATTCTCTTCCTCTACGTCGGAGTTGTCTTCATCGGCTTCTTCGATTTGAGGCTCTTCGGTTTCTTCCGCTTGCTCTTCAACCGTTTCTTCTTGAGCTTGATCTTCGACTTGCTCGTCCTCTTGAACGGACTCTTCTTCGACAGGCTCTTGCTCTTCGCTTTCTTCTTGCTCGGCAGGTTCGGATTGTTCGCTTTCTTCAACCGCAGCGGTTTCTTCTTGCTCGTCGATTTGCTCTTCTTCGTTTTCGGGCACGATTTCCTCTTGCTCCTCAACGGCTTCTTGCGGTTCTACGACTTCTTCTTCGAGCTGTTCGTCAAGGACTTGCTCGGTTTGCTCGTCCTCTTCCTCTGCCTTTTGTTCGACTTCTTCCTCTTGCTCTTGCAAAAGTTCGTCTATATGCTGTTGTTCGGCAACTTCTTGGTCGCCTTCTTCGATTTCGGTTTGAGTTTGGTCGGATTCCTCTTGAGCAATCTCTTCGACTTCTTCTTCCTGAGCGTTGAGGATTTCGTCAATGCTTTCTTGCTCGTCCTCTTCAGTTTCCGACTGTTCTTTCATTTTCTGCTCGATAAGAGCTTCGATGGGCGTTTGCTCGTTTTCGTCGATATCGACAGCCTTTGCGGTGTTGCGCGCAATAATTTCTTCAACCAAAGCGTTGAGCTCTTGAAGGGGCGAAGAATCGGTTGCGTAATTGCTTTCGATTTGGAGATTGACCTTTGCGTCGAGGTCCTCTTGCATAGCCTCGAAAGTTTCAAGACATCTTTGATTTTGCTTGCGAGCAAGAATCACGAGCACGAGATAAATCACGCCGATAAGCACGAGAGCGACAAGGTGTACGACGCCCATTTTCGCATCTTGCAAAGTGCCGTAACCCCAAAAGGCAAACAAGCCGAGCAGTATAAGGGATATTGCGAGGAACACGCCCGAACGCACGTCTTTGTTCTTTTTGACAAACTTGTCGTAGACGGCGCTGTCGCTGACTATATCGCTGGGGTATCCGAAACGCACTCCGAGATATTGCACCCATGCGTCGCGAAGTTGTTGCGGCGTCTTTTTGGAGAAACAATGCGCCGTGAAATCGCTGACGTTGTCGTCGTCAACGGCATCGACGTTGGCAAGGTATTTTCTGATTTTTTTGCTTGAAACGTAAAGTTTGCGGGCATGAGAGCCGAGCAACGTGAAAGCAGTTATGACGCCAATACCCGAAATCACCGACAGTACGACGATGAAAAACATTTTGATGTCGACGACAGGAAGTTTTTCGGACACTCCTGCAAGCCAATGAAACGCCTCTTCGAAAAATTCCACGATTATCCTCCGTTTCAATACCGATGTGCGCGTCGATAAATTTAAGAAATATCTATATAATTATACATAGCGCACGCATAAAAATCAAGAACATTTTTCAAACAAATGAATTTTTTTATCAAAATTTTCCTCGTGTGCGCAAAAAGAAAAAACGCCCGGCAAAATCGCAGAGCGTTTTCTATCTTTCAAAGCGTTTACCGTTTTAGACAAAAGTCTTTCTATTTCAAGACGCGGTTTTGCTTTTTCTACCGCACGTTTTACAATCATTCGATGCAAACAAGTCCTATACTTTCAGCGTCTTTCCGGTTGCGAAAGAATAAAGCAAAATTTCATCGATTTTTGCGCCTATTGCGCTTTCAACCGCCGATTTGTACAGATAAAGTTGCTTTTTGTACTTTTCAACCGTTTTTTCGTCTTTGAGCGACGAAGTTTTGAAATCGACGATTATCTTCTTTTCGTCATTGATAAACAGGTCGATTACGCCTTGCACCAACACTCTGTCGTCGCTTGAAAAATCGTCGGATACGTCGCTCGCCTTTTTGTACATCATAAAGGATTGTTCCCTATGGCACCTACCCTTCTTTTCTGCCTCGCGCGCAATCTGCATAATCCCGCTTTCAAGGCATGCGACGATGTCTTTTGCATCAACCGCGGCTTTTTCTTCGGCTGTGAGAATATTGCGTTTTACAAGCGAATTTATCTGTTCTTCGACCTCGCTTAAACCGCTTGCGAAATAGTCGATATATTGCATAACCTTGTGGTAAGCAGTGCCTCGTTTCGCCGCATCTTCAAACAAGTTTACGGTATATTCGTCCATGCTGTCGAGAGCGGAAACGCTGTACTTCATCGCAAGCGAAGTTGCTTGTTTGTACGGATATTCGAACGATTGCGCCTGTTTTATCGCGCTCACGATTTCATCGTTCGGCAAAAGTTGCAGCCTTTCGTTTTTGACGCTGCGATTCTCCTCGTCGCCGGAGTAATGGCGGAAGGGCACACACTTCACCGCGCCGTCGAAAACCGCGTTTGAAATGAAATCGATATCGCATCCCGCGCCGCCCAGTCTTGCCGTTACGCCGAAGCCCGCGCTCTTCGTTTCGCTGACGGTTGCCGTGATATACATCAGCTGTTTGGCGCGCGTGAGCGCAACGTAAAAAAGTCTTATTTCCTCTTTGAGCTGATTGTCTTTTATACACTTTGCCACTGCAAGTTTGGACAGCGTGAGCGAATTTTTGGTTTTGTTTTCGAAATCGAAAGAATTCATCCCCACAAGCCCTTTGTTGTTGGACTTGTCGCCGCCCATGCCTTTGCCTGTCAAAATGAGATCGCCGGATCCCGCCTCGTAATTGAATCCGAATGCGGTGTCCGCAACGAACACGACGGGATTTTCAAGTCCCTTGTAGCCGTGAAAAGTGGATATGACCACTCTGTCGCCGCCCGTCGCGCCTCTGTCGCCGCCGTCGGCTTCACAGTAATCGCGCAGGAATTTGCCGAGAGAATCGTCCTCGTCGGGACTTTGCATAAACGCTTTAAGCCCGTACACGTCTCCCTCTCCCGATCGCATGAGATACGCCTCGTAACAGCAATCTCCGACGATATCGTTCATAAGGTTTTTTACGCTTTCAAAGCTCGCTTTGAGTCTATATCTCTCGAGTGTTTTCAGCGTATTTCTCGCTTTTTTCGCAACGGACGAATCCGAATGAGCCGCCGCCAAAAACTTGTCGTAAAGGCAATCGCCGTCTTCGGATGCGATCAACGCAACTTCGCTCTCGTCGTAGCCGCCGAAATAGGACAACAAATATCCTGCGAAAGGAATGTCTTGTCTGGGATTGTCGAGCACGCGCAAAAACGCCACAAGCTCTCTTTCCGGCAAAGAAACCGATTTGCCGAACGCTCCTTCGTTGACGGGTATTCCTTTCGATTTGAGAGTTTTTACGATTTCTTTCGCACCCGTCGAGCGTGAGCGGAACAACACTGCGATATCGCCGTAACCGATATACTTTCCGTCGCCCTTTGCTCTTCCGACGAGCTTTTGGATTTCGCTTGCGATGAAGTTGCCTTCTTGCGAACTTGCCTCGTCGTCCTCTTCTCCCTCGTCTTTTTCTATATCGTAAAGTCCGAAAGACGGGACGCTTTCGCTCTTTTGCTTTACGAAAAGATGCACCTGCACGTATCCTTCGGGAGATACGCCTTCCAATTTCACCGGCGCAACGTCTTTAAGTTCGAATCTTGCGTCCTTTTTGTAATCGACGTCCGCACTCGCCTTCGTCATTGCGCTGTCAAACACGCCGTTGACGAAATCGAGGATTCCGTACGCGCTTCTGAAATTGCGGTTGAAATAAACGTTCGTCCCCTCTTTTACGCTCTCTTCGTAGGCGTTTTGTCTGGATATGAAAATCGCAGGGTCGGCAAGTCGAAAACCGTATATACTCTGTTTGACGTCCCCGACCATAAAGCACTCGCCTTTGACAAGTTTGCGTATGATTGCCTCTTGCGTGGGGTTGACGTCCTGATACTCGTCCACAAACACCGCGTCGAAATCCCCCGAAAGCTCGTATTCGTCGTGCGATAGCAATTCGAGCGCCTTGTGCTGCAAATCCTCAAAAGACAATACGTTGTCCGCTTGTTTGAGCTCTTCGAGTTTTTTTGCGAACGTTTGAGCGACTTCCACCAGCTTTTTGACGTATTTTGAGTTTTGCTCGTGGGCGGATTCGAGAGAGTCCTGCCTGTTGCAAATCTCTTTCATTTCGTCGATTGCGTCGTGAAACTGTTTGAGATAGTCTTTGGCGTAGCCGACGAGCAACTTTTCTTCATCGCTCGCTTTCGGGCTGACGGTTGCGCGCGGTTTTTCGTACTTGCTCGCAAGCGTGCACATATCGAAAAGTTTGCTTTTGCTTTCAATCTCATCGCAAAAACATATCGCGACTGCAAGGCTTTGCAAATATTTCGAGGTTGGCGCAAGCACTTCGAGTTGCGTTTTTATCGGCAAAAGCGCGTTCTTGGCGTTTGCGAAAAACATCTTGTAATAATCTTGCAATATTGCAAAAAATTTGCTGTTTTCATACGAATCGTAGCACTCGCTCACGCACTTTTCAAACTCTTCTTTGTCGGGCTGAATTTCGATAAGACCGTAAAATTTGATGAGATTGCTCTTCAAATTTTCTTCCTTTCTGGATTGCGAAAAAATGTCGGCAAGCTCGCAAAAAGTTTCGTCGCCGCTTGCGGTATAGGTTGCAATCACGTCGTCGAGCGCGCGATTCATATAAGAAGCGTGGCGAGTTTCGTCAAGCACGTCGAACGTCGGAGATATGCCGAGTTTGTCGAAGTTTTCGCGTATGAGCGACTGGCAAAATGCGTGGATCGTGCAAATATGGCAAAACGGAAGCTCATCGATTTCTTGTCTGAATCTGTCCCGCTTTTCACCCGAAGACGCGCAAGCCGCTTTAAAAAGTTCCTGATGTAACTTCTCTTTAAGTTCGTCGGCAGCGGCGTTGTTATATACGAGCACCAACAGATTTTTGAGCGTTGTGCCCTCCGATATCATCACGATTATGCGCTTTACCATCGTGGACGTTTTGCCGGAGCCTGCCGATGCGGACAGCAAAATACGACCTCTTTCGAGCACGGCTCTTTTTTGTTCGTCGGTGAGAAGAATATTACCCTTTTCGTCACGCAAAATTTCAAGTCTTTCTTCCGCGTTTTTACCGAATACGGTCACCTTGTTTTCACTCATTTTCGTTCTCCTCCCCGTTTAAAACGAAACTTTCAAGTCCTTTGACTTTCGGAGATTTTCTTTCGCAAACGCCCTTGTACGCGCATATTGCCGAAAAGTCGCAACGCTTGCATTTGTCTTTGAGCGGCGAGGGCTTTATGTACCCTTCGGCAATCTTGCTTGCTCCCTCTCCCGCGATTGCGACGGCATAGTCGCCGAGTGCGTCGAAGCCCTCTTTCGAGAGGTGAATTTCGGGATTTAAGTTCTCGCCTTTTCTATCCGTTTTGTACGGCACAATCGCACAATCGGGGTTTGAAAGCGTCATTTCGTCCATTAAACCAAGCGTTTCGCGACTGTCGCACGCTTGCCCTTTGTATTTGTAGCGATTGCCGTCCTCGTCCGTAAAACTTGAAAACACCGGGAAATAAAACACTCCGCAAGGCGTTGCGTTTATGCTTTTTTCAACCGCTCTCATATACACGTAAAGCTGAATCTTTTGTCCGCAATAAAGCTCTTTAAGGGGTAAATCCGCGCTCTTATATGTCTTGTAATCGATGATGACGAACTTGTCGCCGAGCACGTCCACTCTGTCTATCGTGCCTTTGAGTTCCACATTTTTGCCGTCGAATTCGAGCGACATGGGTTTTATCTCGCTCTCGCCTATTTTCGCTTCAAGCAAATACGGGGTGAATTTGGAGCGTTTTTGCACGTCGAACAAGTCTTGACAAAGCGTGATTCCTTCTTGTTTGAGACGCGCGAGGATTCTGCCTGTATCCGCTTTTTCGAGCAACACTTCAAAATGATTTTCCTTTATCGCAAGGTCGAAATACTCGCTTGCCTTTTGCGCCGCGTCCTGCTTGTCGTTTATCTTACCGTCTCGCACGTCGCCGAAAAACTTTTCAAGCACGAGGTGCAAAATCGTGCCGTTTTCCGTGCCTTCGAAAGTGCCGTCCTTGCGCTTTCTCAAAGACAGAATATAGTTGAAATAATGTGCGTACGGACACCCGAAAAACGTTTCGAGCCTACTCACGCTCGTGCGCCCGACAAAATAGGATTTTTCCGGCAAGTTTATCCTGTCGGGTACAACGAACGACTTTTCGATAAGGCTCTTTTCTTCCTCCGACACGAGCGAATACGCCGAGCCGAAAACGTCGATATCCTTTGCGTCCGCTCTTCCCGACACGCCGTTTTTCAAAGTTTCGTTGAAGCAGCTCTTTTTTGTGGACAGCAAGAGTGCGGCTTTTTTCAAATCGGTGCCGTCGAGGGTTTCAAAATGCTCGAAATCAATCCTCTCGATTTGAAGAGGTTTGCCGTCTTTTTCAAGCATGTTTTGAAGCTCGAACACAACGGTCGAGGGACGAAGCGCGCCGCCGTCGCCGCTGTCGGAATAGCTTACCGCAAGTTTGCCTTGCGGCTTTTTCATTAGGTCGCAAACGAAATACATACCGTTGAGCAGTTTCTGTTTTTCGCTTGGATTTATCTCGACTCCTAGAGCGGACAAAGTTTGCTCGTCCTTGTGCGTTATCACGACGCCGCCACTGCTTTGAGGGGGCAGTTTTCCGCTGTTTGCGCCGAGAACGTAAATATCTCCGTTGCCCGAAAATCTTGAATCGGAATCGCCTATAAACACACAATCGAGATACGTCGGTACAAGCGCGATTTTGAGCGTCTTTATCATTGACTTGAACACGCTTTCGAAACCTGCGATATCCGTGTCGTAATCCAACACTTCTTCTATCTCTTCGAACACCGCTTCCAGCTTTGAATCCACTTGCTCGGCGCACTTTCTGAAATACTCGCTCTCGGTTGCAAGGCGGTCAACGTATTTTGCATAGCACGGCGCAAGGGTTTCCAGCAACTCTTTGGTTGCCAAAACAAATGACTTTACGTTTTTCACACCGGCAAATCTTTCGGGTTTTACGAGAGTTATCAACTCTTTTCTCACTCTCTCAGGAATAACGTTTTCGATGCAATTATCCAAAACAACGTCTTTATCGTCTATTTTTGCATTGATAAAACCGCCTTTTTGTTCTTTTCCCTTAATTGTCTTTCTTTCTTCGCACTTTTTGAAACAAGCCTCTTTTTTTGTCGGCACGTGTTCGACGTTGTATTTCAAGCAATAGTTTTCAAACAAATATGCGCCCTCATAGCCGTATTCGGAATATGTTGCAAAGAGCGGATTTTTGAGCAAATCGCACACTTCGTTAAGCCTGAATCCCGTGCGCACGCAAGCTATGGTTTCAAGGATAAGTCTTGCTTTCGCCTGCTCGGAAAGCAACTCTTTTTTGTCGATAAAGAACGGAATGTCATATCTGGAAAAAACGGTTTTTATATCTTGCGCATAAGCGTCAAGATCACTGACGAACACCTCGAAATCCTTGTATCTTTTCCCCTCTCTCACGCCTTTTGCGACGTCTACGGCAACGCGCAAAATCTCGTCGTTTCTATTCTTTGCCGAGCGCAAAATCACTTTGTCTGCGCAATCCGCTTTGTCGTTTGCGTCGGTGGAAATATATGCGAAAAGTTTTTTTGAAATCGCATCTTTGTATGAAGGCAAAACTTCGTCGTTTTTCTCGATTTGCACTCTTCCATCGCAAAGAGAAGCAAGCCTTTTTGCGACTCTGTCGGGATATATGCGGCTGTTAGGATTGTTATATCCGCTGGTTATCCCCACCGTGAGCGAAAGAGCGTTGTTTGCAAGACTCTTTATAATTTCGGTTTCGGGTGCGGAAAAATCGTATATGTCGGTGATGTAAAAATTGGTTGCGGCAATCTTGTCGGGATTCGATTTCAAAAACTCGGCAAGAGCGTAAAGCCTCGTCGAAGAGTCGCTGTGCTTGCCTTCGAGCGCGGCAAGATACCCCTCGTATATGAGTGCTATGTCTTTGGTTTTCATCTTCAAAGACGCGGTTGCGTTCTTTGCCGACTCGATAAGCTGCTCGCTAGAAATACCGCTGTTGCGTATTGCGGTGAGAGCGGCGTAAAGTTCGCTTGCAAAGCCGTCTTTGAGAGCGACTTTGTCGTAATAACAAAGTTTGTCGCGCCTGTCGGATATAACTTTGCCTATAAGCATAACCGAGCCTTCGGGTGTCAGACACTTTTTGATGTCGTTGCCGATAAGTTTGTTTGCAAGGCGCGTAAAAGACATAACTTCTATGCCGAAAGTGCTTTCGATGCCGAGAGCGGAAATAAGACCTCTCTCCACCGAAGCGGTGAATCTGTCGGGCGCGATAACGACGTTTTTTGCCGTCTCGTCCATGTTTTTGCGCAAAACCTCGACAACGCCGAGATATGCGCCTTTTGACGTGTTTGAAGTGATTATTTTCATATTTTGAGTATATCACCTTTTATGTACCGTTTCAATCCCATTAGCAAAACAAATAAAAATTAACAATTTTTATTTGTTTCTTTCAAATTTTAAGGTTAAATGAAGAAAATCAAGCCGTTTTTTATTGCTAGAATATATTTTTATGCTATAATAAACATATTATGAAAAAAGTTATACTTACAATATCCATAGTGCTTGTCGTCGCGCTTGCTTGCGTTTCGATGACGGCTTGCAACAACACCGCAACCACGCAAGGTCAGCTTCGCAACATTTTGAGCGACCACAACAGCGAGAGCTTCGAATACGACGTCTTCGCAAAGGACGCGGACGGCAACAAAATCGAAGGCTACGACGGGATGTACAATGTCACGCTCAAAGCGTACGGCGAAGGCGCAAAGATCGAAAACTTCGGTTCGAGCGACACCAATCTTGAAAACCTTTCCGCAGGCATTTTGGTCAACGGTTTGCTGCGCGTCGGCACGCAAACGTACGAAACGGGCTGCTACTTCAAGCTCATCAACGGTTCAAGCTACATGGTGCCCGCCTACTCGTACAGAGTGCAAAAGGACGGCGAAAAGGAAACTTTCCGTCTTTTCGGTTCGTACGACGGCAAAAAGTTCTCCTACACTCGCACCGTAAACGGTGAAAAGAGCGAAGGCAGTGTGGAAGCGGGCGGAACGACTTATTTCGACAACAACGAATTCCATCAAGCGTTGCGCACCATCACAACGTTCAGCGATTCGCTTGCGTTCTCATTCTCCGTGCCTCTCGTTTCCGCAACGGAAGCAGGTTCGGTAACGCTCACCACGAGAGCGGACGGCAAAACCAACGTCAAAACGCCCTACACCGCTTCGAGTGAGAAATATTCCGACAACGGCATCGAATGCTACAAAGTCTACGTTTCGCGCGCAACGGAAGTCGCAGGCGTTTCGCAAACTCTCTATTATGCTGCAAGCGACGTTTTATTCAACGGCTGGGCAATGAGACACGTGCTTGTCAAAATCGAGGAACCTTTCAAAAAAGACGGCAGCACCAATATGATGACATACGAACTCAAAACCGCAACCCTTGCCTGATAATTGTCTAAACCAAAAAGCACACCGCTCGGTGTGCTTTTTTTGTGCTTTTGAGGCAAAATCAATTCAAAATTCAAACAGATTTCTTGCGTGCCGAAAAGCGATAAAATCAAGTCAATACAAATACGTGTATTTCGCCCTGTAATGCTCGTACATTTTCTCGCGCATTTCGTCCTCGCTGTGTCCGATAGCGATGATTTTGCCGAACTTGGAGAGGAAAAACATATCGCGCGGCACGTACACGTAATCGAATACGCCGTCCGCTTGCGCGTCGGCAGGCGTTTTGTATCGTTTGTCCGTGTCGTCGCGCGCGATGTAGCACAAATCTTTGTCGTTTTGCACCACGGCATAATTGCGATAGATATACGCAATTTTTTCTATCGCTTCGTCCTCTGTGTCGCAAACATCGTACGTCATATCGTTTTTGAGGATTATTGCGAAATTTCGATTTTCAATCGCATACTCGAAAATCTCGTCGTCCTCGCCGTCGAGATACGGCAAAAGGTCCTCGCGCTCGCCGTACGTCCATTGTTGGTGCATTTTGGTCATATAAATTCGCGTTTTCATATCGATATTATACCACGCAATAATGCCGTTTTCAATAGAGTTGGTCAAATATCGGGAGCATCTTGCGATTTAATCCCGTCAAAATTTCGCAATCCCGAAAGGTTTTAAGTCGCAACACGAAAAGTATATTCGCGCGCACGCGCAATTTTATAGTTGTTATTATTTATTATAAGTGTTATAATCAATATAATTCTCAAACAAAGAGGAACGCAATGGACATTATTATCAGCGGTTTGGGCGCAGTCGGCACAACCCTTATGCAAGAACTTGCGGACGAGGGACACAACGTCGTCGTGGTGGACATCAATGGCGACAAAATCGAAAAAGCCGTCAACCAATTCGACGTAAAAGGCGTCATAGGCAACAGTGCGAGCGCGGACGTGCTTAAAGAAGCAAACGTCGCGTACGCGGAGCTTTTTATCGGCGCGACCAACCATGACGAACTGAATATTCTTTGCTGCATCATCGCAAAACGCCTCGGTGCGAAAAAGACGATTGCACGCGTTTCGAAGCCCGAATATCTTGAACTTTTCGGCAACGAAAACAATTTGGGGATCAGCCTTTTGGTCAATCCGCAATACGAAGCCGCGCTTGAAATAAGCCGTATGCTTCGCTTCCCCTCGGCAATCAAAGTCAACGAGTTTTCAAACGGAAAAGTCGAGCTTGTCGAATTTAGGGTTGACGAAACAAGCGACCTCGTCGGACTCGAACTCAAAAATTTGAGCTCGAAATTCAAGGCAAAAGTCCTTATTTGTGCGGCAAAACGCGACGGAAAAGCAATTATCCCCGGCGGCGATTTCGTCATTCGCGCGGAGGATAGACTTTTCCTCACCGCAACGGCAAAAGACATATCGCTGTTTTTCAAGCAACTTGGCTGGAACAAGCAATCCAAAGACGTCATCATCGTTGGTGGCTCGACGACTGCGTATTATCTTTGCAAAGAGCTTGACAAACTCGGCATCCACTCCAAACTCATCGAGAAAAACGAACAAAAAGCTCGGATGTTTTCGCAAGATTTCAGAAAAACGGACGTCATTTTGGGCGACGGCACAGATCAGGAACTTCTGAAAGAAGAAAACATTTCCACAACCGACGCTTTCGTCGCGCTTGGCAATATCGACGAGCAAAACATCATAATGAGCATGTTTGCCTCCTCTCAAAACGTGCCGAAAGTCATCACCAAAATCGACCAACTCGGTTACTACGATATGTTGCAAAAGAGCGGAATTTACAGCGCGGTGTCCACAAAAAACTCCACCGCAGACCACATCATCCGTTTCGTGCGTCTTTTGAGCAACAAATCGGGCAGCACCGTCAAGCGTATGTTCCACATCATTGATGACACCACCGAAATTTTGGAATTCGAAGCGAAAGCGAATTTCAAAAATTTCGATATACCCATTCAAAAACTCAACCTCAAAAAGCACTTGCTCGTTGCAGGCATAATCCGCAAAGGAGTGCTTATCACCCCCTCCGGACAAGACGTCATCAAAGAGGGCGACAACGTCATCATCGTCACATTGGAAGAAGGTCTTGACGATTTGAGAGATATTCTCGAAAACTAAGTGTTATGAATTTACGTTTGCTTGCATTCGTTCTAGGCGAAATCGCCGTCATAATCGGAGCATTGATGTCCATCCCTCTCTTCATGGCAATAGGCTACGGAGAGGATACGACTATACTCGCTTTCGGCATAGCGATAGGCGTTTGTTTGTTGATGGGCGTGATAGGCATCATCGTGCGTCCCCCAAAAGCCAAACGCGACATGCGCTCCACAAGCGGCTTTGCAATGTGCGCTCTGTTTTGGATTTTTATTGCGCTCGTAAGTGCCATTCCTTTCCGTGTATCCGGATATATTCCCAACTACATCGACGCTCTTTTTGAAACCATATCCGGCTACACCACGACGGGTTCAAGCATACTCACAAACGTCGAAGCTCTGCCAAAATCCTTGCTTTTCTGGCGTTCGCTCACGCAGTTTATCGGCGGTATGGGCGTGCTGGTTTTCGTCATCGTGTTTATTCCGCAAAACGACAAAATGTCCACCGCGCTTGCAAAAGCTGAAATACCGGGGCCGTCATTCGGCAAAATCGTGAGCAAATTGCGCTTCACTTCCCTCATCTTGTACGCAATCTACATCGTGATGACGTTCATTTTGGCAGGCATACTCTGCGCGCTCAAAATGCCGGTTTTCGACAGTTTCTGCCACGCGTTTTCAACGGCTTCCACGGGCGGTTTCAGCGTAAAAGCGGCAAGCATAGCGGCATACGATTCCGTCGGTATCGAAGTTACGCTCACGGTGTTTATGGCACTTTTCTCCATAAACTTCAACGTATATTTCCTTATGCTTGTGGGGCACTTTGTAAAAGCTCTGAAAAACGAAGAAGTGTTCTGGTTTTTGGGCATTTTCGTTTCCGCAATCGCAATAATCGTTGCAAATCTTATGGCATCCGGCACGTACACCGACTTTGCAACGGCTCTTCGCGCCGCCTCTTTCAACGTATCGTCGCTTATTAGCACGTCGGGATTCGGCACTGCGGACTATACGACGTGGCCGGTGCTTTCAAGAATAACTCTGTTTGCGGTGATGTGCATAGGCGGTTGCGCAGGCTCAACGGCAGGCGGACTTAAAGTATCGCGCGTCATTATGCTTTCGAAATCGTCTGTCATAAACGTGAAAAAGACGCTCTCTCCACGCTCCGTCTACACCGTAAAAATGGACGGCAGACCCGTTGACGATGCAACCATTCGCAATGTAAAGAGCTTCTTTATCATCTACATGTTCATCATACTCGTATCAGTGATGCTCATCTCGATTGAAAACAACGACTTCGGTCGGTACAGCGCGTTTGAGACCAACTTCTCCGCCGTGCTTGCATGCTTCAACAACATAGGCCCCGGAAGCGGCGCGGTCGGTCCTACGGGCAACTTTGCAAGCTATTCGATATTTGCAAAGCTCGTGCTTTGCTTCGATATGTTGCTCGGAAGACTCGAAATCTTGCCTATACTCCTGCTCTTCAACGTAAAATCTTGGAAGAGAGCCTAAAACACTCTTTCAATCGGCGCATGCCGCACAAATACGAAAAATAAATATTGAGGTTTACATATGAACGAATTTGAAAACGACATTCAAAACGACACAATCGACGTCGATGCCGTCAGTGACAAAAAGTTTGTGCATATCGACAAGTCAAAGCGCATTTTCGACATAGTTTATCTTGCGCTTTGCTCGGCGTTTATGCTCGTAATGTGGTGCACCGGCTACAACTTTTTGCCGCTTATCGCCAACGTTTTGGCAATAGTTGCGGGCGTACTTATATTTGCGCGCGTGCTTGCAAAGAGCAACGTCGGGCTGTATATGTGGATTGCCTATATGGTGTGCATATGCGGTCTTTTCGTGTTCTTTCTCATCTGGGGCGCGGAGAGCTTCGGCAAAAACCTTTGGTACAATTTGGTGCTTGTGCTCTTCCCCGTGTTGCTTGCGACGCTGGTTTATGTGTCCGACAAGTTTATCACAAAGAAAACCGCTCTCAAAATCACTTGCGCGGTATGCTCTTTCCTTATGGTAGGCACGGCGATAGTGTACGTTTTCTTTATGAACTTGCGCTGCCGTCCAACCGTTGAGAGTTTGCAAGCGGGACACGACGACTATCTTGCAAGCGTCAAAAACAAATACACAACGCAAGACAAACCCAACGTGCTCGTCATTCTTATGGACGATATGGCGTACTCGGACATTTCGGCGTACAGCTATCTCGGAAAAGCAAACGCCACCATTCAGACGCCCAATATCGACTCCCTTGCGGATAACGGGATTTTCATGGAAAACTTTTACGCTTCCGCCCCCGTCTGCACCCCGTCGAGGTTCAGTCTTCTTACCGGTCG
>OKWJ01001226.1_pt1 | contig 20230 bp, 20 predicted proteins | sample 1607121 | NCBI WGS metagenome assembly OKWJ01 (sample SAMN04414080, study PRJEB24778) | human gut metagenome | material: faecal | host: Homo sapiens | reverse complement strand
AATGCTTATGTGTTGAAATGACAGAAAGCGGATTTATGGATATGACACCTTCGTTCTGTAAATTCCGTAAAACTCTGGACAAGAACGGGATTCCCTTTGTGATCGATGATTTTGGAACAGGATATTCGAATCTTCATTGTATCCGTGATATGAGTCCAAGTTACGTGAAAATGGATAGGGATTTTACTGCCAAGGCGATGAACAGTGACAGGGATTATGAATTATATAAAAATATCATCCCCATGGTACATAGTATTGACGTCAGGATATGCGCAGAAGGCATCGAGGAAAAAGAATGGCTTCTGAAAATGAAAGAAATGAAGGTTGATTATCTGCAGGGATATTATTTTGGAAGACCATGTGGAAAGAAACAGTTTCTGCAGCAATATGCCAGTGGCATCAACGTTAAATAAAGAGAGTAAGGCAGACTCAGCTATGTGGGGCTGCCTTATTTTATGGTCTTATCAGAAGGATGGATCCATAACGGCTTCTTTCAGTTTTTCCAGGTCATTGGCATCAGGGTGAGACAATGCACAGTCAAAATTCTGGATCAATACATCAAGATTTGCCGGATGATTAGGAGCTTCCTTCATTTTCAAGTAGCGTTCCCGGACAGACTGCGGCATTCTGCCCTGACACATATACTCTCCGACGATAACATTGCTTGCGTCAATGAACTGCTTAACCTGACTCAGGATTTTCCGAAAATAGATATCACTGCCACCAAAGCCTGCAGTTCCAAACAGAAAAATCTGTTTATTCTTTAACTGCGATAATAGCTGTAATGTCCTGGTATCTGCATTACCCTTGTCTGTCCAAAATCCGATATAGAGCAGTTCGGAAGAAGGGATCACTGTGTCGGACACACCGAAATACTCACATTCATCCTGAGGTAATGCCTCGTGGATTGCATCAGCCAGCACCTTGGTATTACCTGTTAAGCTGCTATAAACGATGGAATATTTTTTATTCTTCATATCATGTTGTCTCCTTTCATAGGATCATGAAATTATCATATCGCATTCCTATTTTAGTTCGGAAAGCATGATTTGTCGAATGAATTTTCCATAAACATTTTACGGGGTAAAATAGATAGTTACTTTTTTCAGCTACGTGTGATAAACTTGTTGATAAGTGGGTAAAAGATCATGGACAGAACTCCGATAAGGGAATAAAAGCGGGGGCTGCCATGATCGCAGTCATGCTGGAGGTGACAGCAGCCGGATGCACAGGACAGAAAAAATGACCTGGAGGTAATCGCCGGAGCATTGTTGGAGAGCGGAAGCTATACAGGAGCATTAGATCTTGACTATCGTGAGTTCGCCAGACTGTATCAATATGTAAGCAGCCTGGGAGAACGATACCGGTACCGCTGTTATCTGGTGCTGGTCACAATGGATGCAAAATCAGACCAGACGATGTACATTGATCATATCGATCAAGCAATGGAGTGCATGGAGAAAGCAATCCGGCAGAATATCCGGAAGAACGATATATGCACCCGATACAGCTCTCTCCAACACCTGATCATACTGGTGGAAGCAGAAGAAGCATATATCTCGCATATTTTACAGCGGATATTCATGAATTGTTATGATGCCTACGGCAGGGATGATTTTCTTCCTCGGTATGAGTACAGGAAGATGACACAGGCATCAGATGGAATCTCTTGAGATACTGGTTGCTTCGTTCCTTAATTGACAAAGTCCTGTAAAATAGGTAAGCTATATTTGTAAAATGATACGTGGAGGTATCGCATTATGGCTGAAATGAATCCAGGACAAACACGGGAGTGTGAACAGAAACTTCCGCTGCCTATAGGTGTGTCTAACTATTGCCTTGCAGTTTCAGAGTACTATTACATCGACAAGACGATGATGATAAAAGACTTTATTGATGAACGCCCCATGGTAACACTTTTCACCCGCCCCCGGCGTTTTGGCAAGACACTCAATATGGATATGCTGCGCACTTATTTTGAAAGAAGTGATAAAGATACTTCTGTGTATTTCCGGGATAAAAAAATATGGTCCTGCGGACAAAAGTATAGAGATTACCAAGGCAGATATCCGGTGATCTTTCTGACTTTCAAGGACGTGAAGTTTGACACATGGGAAGAGACCTTTGCGGCACTTCGTGACATTTTTGCAAAAGAGGCACAGCGGCACAAAGAGTTACAGAGCAGTGAAAAATGTGACGGATACAGCAGAAAAGTCTATGAAAGGCTGGTCAATGGCAGTGCAACAGAGGTGGAATTATCTTCGGCACTCCTTGATCTGTCCGCAATGCTTCACAGCCATTATGATGTTGCGCCGGTTATCATCATTGATGAGTACGATACTCCCATTCAACAAGGGCACAGTGAGGACTATTACGACAAGATTATCCGGTTTATGCGGAATCTTTTTTCAGGAGGTTTTAAGGACAACAGTCATCTGTCATTTGGGTTCCTCACCGGCATTTTGCGGGTAGCCAAAGAAAGTATTTTTAGTGGAATGAACAACCTGTCTATTAATTCTGTGCTGGACAACAAATACAGCGCTTACTTCGGATTTACGGCAGACGAGGTCCGGGAGATGGCAGCATATTATGACGCGGCTGATAAATACGACGAAATATGTCAGTGGTATGATGGCTATCTCTTTGGAAAGACAGAAATTTTCAATCCCTGGTCGGTGGTCAGTTATTTCAGCAACAAATGTGAACCGAGACCCTTCTGGGTATCTACGGGAAGTAATGATGTCATTGGTGAAGTACTTGCGGTGGCAGACAATGAGATATATGACCGCCTTACTTCTCTGGTCAATGGTGAAACTTTTACCACATTTATTGATACGGATGTGATCTATCCACAGATCAAAAGCAATCCATCGACTATTTATAGCTTTCTGCTTATGACTGGATATTTAAAAGTGTTGAATACATCTCTTTCTTTCAATGGGGATTTCCTATGTGAGGTTGCATTGCCAAACCGTGAGATTTCTCTGGTATATAACAAAGAGATTCTACAACGTATGGAAAATATAATTCCACAGGCCACAGCCATTTCGATTCAGGAGGCCACTTTTTCAGGTGATCATAAACGGCTGAAATCGCAGCTCCAAATGTTACTGACGCAGTCAGTGAGTTTTTTCGATACTGCCGGAGAGAATTTTTATCATGGGTTTATGCTGGGACTGTGTGCATTGATGAGTGGAACTTTTGCGACTTCTAACAGGGAGTCCGGTGACGGCCGGTATGATATTCAGTTAAAACCTATCCGCAAGGGGATGCCGGGTATATTGATTGAACTGAAAGCCGGGAAAAACTGCAGTGATGAAGAATTGAAAAATATGTCTGAAGCCGCATTGAAGCAGATTACGGATAAAAAATATGATACAGAGATGAAGAATGCCGGGATTCAGACAATCTATAAGTATGGAGTGGCCTTCAGTGGAAAAAACGTGGAGATAGCGGTCGAATAGGAAATGGAGCTGACTACAGCAAATAACAAAACCAAAAGAATGATCCAAGAAAGGGTGCCAGATAAGCAGGCATCCTTTTTCTATAAATTTTTTTATTAAAAAGTTTACAAAATTTTACGATAATGTTCAAAAATATACAATTTATCAAAAGTGATGTAGACAAACAATAAAAAGATGGGTAATATGTATATGTAATCAGCCAGATGAACGAAAAGTATGTACAACATGCTACATATTTAAAACAAGAAATATAAAATAAGGAGGAATGTTGCCGATGAAACAGTTCAGCTATATCATTAAGGATGAAATCGGTCTGCATGCACGTCCTGCGGGACTGCTCGCCAAGGAAGCGAAAAAGTATCAGAGTACAGTGACACTTTCCTGTAAGGGGAAATCAGCTGCAGCAAGCAAGCTGATGGCGATCATGGGAATGGGCGTGAAGCACGGAGACAACGTGGAAGTCACGATAGAAGGAGCGGATGAAGATACCGCAGCAGCAGAGCTTCAGAAGTTTTTCCGTGAGAACCTCTAGGAGAAGACCTGCACGGCAGAGTTTGGAAGGTAGAAAATGGAAAAATATATTGGAAAATCCGTATATAAGGGAACAGCGATCGGACCTGTCAGTGTTTTGAAGAAAAAGGACAGTCTCGTTAAGAGGATCCATATCGACAACACAGAGGAAGAACTGAAACGGCTGGATGCGGCTAAGGAACGTACGATGACGCAGCTGGGACAGTTATACGAGAAGGCTCTGCAGGAGGTCGGGGAAGTCAATGCAGCCATTTTCGAGGTGCATCAGATGATGCTCGAGGATGACGATTATCAGGATGCCATTCACAGTATGATTCAGAACGAAGAAGTGAATGCAGAGTATGCGGTGGCAGTGACCGGTGATAATTTTGCAGAGATGTTCGCCAACATGGATGATGAATATATGCAGGCCCGCTCTGCGGATGTCAGGGATATCTCCAACCGGCTCGTCCGCAATCTGTCCGGGGAGGAGCAGATTGACTGGAGTACCATGGAGCCGTCGATCATTGTGGCAGATGATCTGACGCCCAGTGAGACGGTACAGATGGATAAGAGTAAGATCCTGGCCTTTGTCACAGTACATGGTTCAACGAATTCCCATACTGCGATCCTTGCACGTATGATGAACATTCCGGCACTGATAGGGGTACCATTGGAACTGGAGAAAATTCATAACGGGACCCGGGCTATTGTGGACGGCAGGGAAGCAGTATTTTACCTGGATCCGGAGGAAGAGCAGATCCGGCAGGCAGAGGCGGCACAGCAGACGGAACAGAGACTAAGAAGCCTGCTGGCAGAATACAAGGGACGTGAATCCGTGACAAAGAGCGGACGCAGGGTCAATGTATATGCAAATATCGGCAGCGTATCGGATGTGGCATATGTACTGGAGAATGATGCGGAGGGTATCGGCCTGTTCCGCAGTGAATTTTTATATCTCGGAAGGAATTCGCTTCCGGATGAGACAGAACAGTTCAATGCTTACCGTCAGGTGCTGCAGATGATGGCAGGGAAAAAGGTCATCATCCGTACCCTTGATATCGGTGCGGACAAAAATGTAGATTACCTCGGACTTGGCAAGGAAGATAATCCTGCCATGGGATACCGTGCGATCCGGATCTGTCTGGAGCAGCCGGAGATCTTCAAGACCCAGCTGAGAGCACTTCTTCGGGCGGCAAAATACGGAACATTGGCTATTATGTATCCGATGATCATTTCCGTGGAGGAAGTGCTGGATATTCAGAAAATCGTGGCTGAGGTGGCTAAGGAGCTGGAGGAAGAGAAGCTTCCTTACGCAATTCCGGAACAGGGAATTATGATCGAGACTCCTGCGGCTGTCATGATGAGTGAGGAGCTGGCGGAGCATGTTGATTTCTTCAGTATCGGCACGAATGATCTGACACAGTATACTCTGGCTATCGACAGGCAGAATAACAGACTGGACAGATTCTATAATCCACATCATGAGGCAGTCCTGCGTATGATACAGATGACTGTTGATGGGGCACATAAGCATGGAAAATGGGTCGGCATCTGCGGAGAGCTGGGAGCGGATACGACACTGACCACACGATTTGTACAGATGGGAATTGATGAACTCAGTGTGGCACCGTCCATGGTGCTGAATGTCCGTAGTAAAATATGCGAAATGGAGTGAGAGATTCATGAGAATATACAAAGCAAAAGATTATGCAGATATGAGCAGAAAGGCTGCAAATATCGTATCGGCACAGGTTATTATGAAACCGAACTGTGTTCTCGGACTGGCTACGGGATCCACACCCATCGGTCTGTATAAACAGCTGGTGGAATGGTTCCGCAAGGGAGACCTGGACTTTTCTGAGGTTATGACGGTGAACCTGGATGAATATAAAGGCCTGAGCCGGGAAAACGATCAGAGTTATTACTATTTTATGCACCAGAATCTGTTTGACCATGTGAATATCCCGGTGGAAAATACACATCTGCCAAACGGAATGGAGCCGGATTCGGAGAAAGAATGCCATAGATATGCGGAACTGATCCAGTCACTGGGCGGCGTGGACCTGCAACTTTTGGGAATTGGACATAACGGGCACATCGGCTTCAACGAACCGGGAGAGAGTTTTGACAAGCAGGTACATTGCGTGAACCTGACAGAGTCTACGATCGAAGCCAACAAGAGATTCTTCGCATCGGCGAAGGATGTCCCGAAGCAGGCATATACCATGGGAATCAAGACCATTATGCAGGCGAAGAAAATATTGATCGTAGCCAGCGGCGAAGACAAGGCGGAGATCGTACAGAAAGCTTTCTTCGGTCCCATTACACCGCAGGTGCCGGCATCGGTATTACAGCTTCATAATGATGTAACGCTGGTGGCAGACGAAGCAGCGCTTAGTAAGCTTTCTGAATAAGAAAGGGGAAGCTGATAGGTCATGAGAATCAGAAATGCAAATATATATACAGAGGAGCATCGGTTTGTCAGAGGGGATGCAGCCGTGGAGAACGGCAGGTTCGTAAGCTGTACCGGGAATCCGGCAGGTGAGGAAGCTGTTGTGGATGCCAAAGGCATGTATCTGATACCGGGACTGGTGGATATTCATTTCCATGGTTGTAAGGGCGCAGATATGTGTGACGGTACGAAGGAAGCACTGGATGTCATCACATCATATGAAGCCTCTGTCGGTGTGACAAGTGTCTGCCCGGCTACCATGACGATACCTAAGGATGAATTGCTGGAGGTCATGAAAAATGCCGGCAGCTATGAGTATTCCGGTGGATCCCACCTGGTGGGCATCAATATGGAAGGACCTTTTATCAGTCCGGCGAAAAAGGGTGCTCAGGCTGCAGAAAATATCATGCACTGCGATTATGAATATTTCAGCAGGCTGCAGAAAGCAGCGAACGGGCTGATCAAGCTGGTAGATATCGCACCGGAAGAGCCGGGAGCGATGGAATTTATCGACAGAGCCAAAGGAGAAGTGGTCATTTCACTGGCGCATACAGCTTCCGACTATGATACAGCAAGGGAAGCCATTGAACATGGAGCATCTCATGCGACGCATTTGTATAATGCAATGCCGCCGCTGAACCACAGGGAGCCCGGCGTGATCGGAGCAGTGAGAGATTCAGAGAAATGTCATCCGGAGCTGATCTGTGATGGTGTACACATTCATCCGTCAGTGATCCGTGCAACGTTTGCGATGTTTGGCGCTGACCGCATGATCCTGATCAGTGACAGTATGCGTGCAACGGGACTGGAGGATGGTGAATATACTCTGGGAGGACAGCCGGTTACCGTCAGAGGCAATCTGGCTACCCTGCATGACGGCACGATCGCCGGATCGGCGACGAATCTGATGGATTGTATGCGGTTTGTAGTAAAAACAGTCGGTCTGCCGTTAGAGACAGCAGTGATGTGTGCCACGGAGAATCCGGCGAAGGAGATCGGCATTTTCAATGAAGTGGGCAGTATATCCGTTGGTAAGAGGGCAGATTTCGTACTCCTGGATCAGGAACTGAACATTGCAGCGGTATATATCGACGGAAAGGAGTTCACATGTTAGATTTTTTGAAAGGTAAGCGAAAAGGGAATTGTATCGGATCTCCCTGTAAGGGGAAGGCAGTTGCTCTTACGGAGGTACCGGATCCTACATTTTCCGAGAAGATACTTGGAGACGGATTTGCAGTGATCCCCTCTGAGGGAAAAATATATGCTCCCGCAGACGGAGAGGTGACCGTGGTATTTGATACGCTCCATGCGATCACCATGACAACGGATCAGGGAGCGGAGCTTCTGATCCACATCGGACTGGACACCGTGACACTCAAGGGAGCCCCTTTCACGGCACATGTTGCTGCCGGAGACCATGTCAAAAAGGGCGATCTTCTGCTGGATGCGGATCTGGAAAAGATTCAGGAAGCCGGACTGCATATCATCACACCGGTCCTGGTATGCAATACCGATGAATATAACAAGATCAGTATTCTGAAAGAGGGAGAGGTATCTCCCGGCGAGGACGTGCTCCAGATATCTTAAGAGCGGTACGTCCGTATCAACTAACGAAACTGACCGGAACTGTTCCGGTTTAGTATAATGTAAAGGAGGAGAAATGTATGAAGTTTCTTCAAAAACTGGGTAAAGCGTTAATGCTTCCCGTAGCGGTTCTGCCGATCTGCGGTATCCTCATGGGTATTGGTTACTGGTTGTGCCCGGCAACAATGCAGGGTGGTGAGATCTCGGGCGTGGCAAATCTGATCGGTCTGTTCCTCGTAAAAGCAGGTGGTGCTCTGATCGACAACATGGCGATCCTGTTCGCAATCGGTGTAGGTGTCGGTATGTCAGAGAAAAATGACGGTACCGGAGCCATCGCAGCTCTGGCTTCCTGGCTGATGCTCACAACACTTCTGTCTACCGGATTTGTTACGACCATTATGCCCTCCATCGCTGAGGATGCTACCAAGACACTGGCATTCGATAAGATTGCGAATCCCTTTATCGGTATTATTGCCGGTATTATCGGTTCCATGTGCTACAACAAGTTCAAGGATACCAAGCTTCCCGACTGGCTGTCCTTCTTCAGTGGTAAGCGCTGCGTAGCTATCGTAGCAGGTGTGGTATCTATTCTGGCATCTGTTGTACTGCTGTTCGTATGGCCTTTACTGTTCGGCGGTCTGGTAGCTCTCGGTGAAGCTATCGTAGGTCTGGATGTAGTCGGCGCAGGTATTTATGCTTTCCTGAATCGTCTGCTGATCCCTACCGGATTACATCACGCACTGAACAACGTATTCTGGTTCGATACCATCGGACTGGGAGATCTGCAGCACTTCTGGAAAGGTGAGACAAGCGCTGATGTATCCTGGAGCCTTGGAATGTATATGTCCGGCTTCTTCCCTTGTATGATGTTCGGTGTCCCCGGTGCGGCTCTGGCAATGGTAAAATGTGCAAAGCCCGCCAAGAAAAAGGCAGCGATCGGTCTGGTAGCTTCCGCAGCAATCTGTTCCTTCATCTGCGGCGTTACCGAGCCCTTTGAGTTTGCATTCATGTTCTTAGCTCCCGGACTGTATGTGATCTACGCAGCACTGTACGGCATCTTCACCATGATCACTGTTGCTCTTGGCTTCCGTGCAGGCTTCAGCTTCTCCGCAGGTGCGATGGATCTGCTGTTCTCATCCTCCCTGCCTGCAGCAGCCAGAATCTGGCTGATCATCCCTCTGGGTATCGCAGCATTTGTTGTATTCTACTTCGTATTCCTCTTCGCTATCAAGAAATGGGATCTGAAGACCCCCGGTAGAGAAGATGATGATGTAGAAGCAGAGAAGAAGATCGAGCTGGCAAATGATGATTTCGCAGCAATCGCAGCAACCATTCTGGAAGGCTGCGGTGGCAAGGACAACATTGCAAGCATTGACAACTGCATCACAAGACTGAGACTGGAAGTAAAAGACATTACCGCAGTGGATGATAAGGTGATCAAATCTGCAGGCGTAGCCGGTGTCATGAAACCCGGTAAGACCTCCGTACAGGTAATCATCGGACCTAAGGTTCAGTTCGTAGCGGATGCATTTTCCAAGCTTTGCGAATAATAAAGCACTGATAAAACTGAATATATGATCGCAAGAAAGACCTGCCTGGGAAGACCATGCGGGTCTTTCTTATACGCAGGCCCGATGCCTGCGGGATGTATTGTAATGTAATGGAGAGAAAAGTCATGAAAAAAACAACAGGAAAGAGGGGAAACGGGGGATTTTCATTAGTAGAGCTGATCATTGTAATAGCTATTATGGCAGTGCTGGTGGGAGTACTGGCACCGCAGTATCTGTCTTATATACATAAGGCAAAGGTGGCGGCAGACCAGGCGAATCTGAAGAATTATTTTACGGAGATCCAGCTGGATTATGCTGCTACAGGAGTGTATAATCCACAGGTGCCGCTGGTGGATAAAACCGGAGCCGGGGGTTATGTGCAGAGAGAGATTCACTTTTTGAGCGGACAGACAGTGAAGATGAAGGCAGGATACTTTGCTGTGACTGAAGATACCAAAGGACAGGGCGGTTACAATATATGCTACTATTGTGATATGTGCACGGCTATTGATGCAGATGAGCAGACAAGGCAAAAGCATCAGGATACTTGTATCATTACATTTCTGTGATGGCGCTTGAGAGGAATATGTTATCTTCCCAGACATAACCCGATATTATCAGAAATGTAATAGATGTACCCATGCTTCCCGGCGTAGGCGGCTGCCTGTCTGCGGATGGAGGGGACCGTTGCGTATTCCAGGGTGTAAGCGGTACAGCCGTGTGACATAGCCAGATCCAGATACTCAGTATAGTATTCACGCGTGCTTTGATCATTTTTAGTATAGACATCCTTTGAAAAATCATACACAGTAAAAACGTTCTCCTGGTTTACCCCATCGATGAGAATGTTTTTTTCTGTTGTAAGATATTTTTTTACAAAACAGTCCCCACCGTTGATCATGATCTTTCTGCCGGTATGGTCCATATAGTCCAGAATCGTAAGGATTCCGTCATAGATGGATTCCTGCGGATAGTTATAGTATACATCCGTGTTATCGACAAAAAAGCCGTCCACACCCTTCTGTACCAGGGCGTCTACTCTGGAAGCTGTACATGCCTGCCATTCCGGAGCTGAGACATCGATCCATTTTTCCTCCGGCCAGTTCTCATAGGCACCCAGAGTATATTTCTCAAAGTCTGTATCATAGGATCGGAAGCTCTCGATCGATCCGATATTGATATAGGAGTAGATTTCGCGGATACCATTTTCTCTTAAACGGGCAATGTCATTTTTGGAAAAATATTCCGCATCTATGACAAGCAGATCAATGTCAGAAAGCTTTTCTATGATTTCAGAATCTTCACCGATCAGGACAACGTATTTTTCTGCTTCATCGGAAGGATCAGCGGAAGAATATCTTCGTTTTCTTCAATTAACGGCACCTCCTTTTTCCACGATCAGCACTCATATCTGCATCCAGATAATTATACTATAGATGGCATTGCATTGCATCTATTTTAGAGCGTTTGGAGGGAAGGAAACAGGAAGGAAGCATAGATAGAAAATGTTGTTAAAATATCGGAAAAAATGGTAAAAAGGGCGAAAAATATTGCAATTTGTGGTATAATTTTTATGTAAATGTAAGATGATGCCGGGATCAAAAATTACCGGCTTTGATGCGTTCGGCGGTTAAGATAACCGGGAAAGTAGGAAGTTGTATGAAGATTCAGGATTTTTGTGACATGAACAAATTCGAGCAGATCATGAAGAACTGGGCAAACAGCACGGGACTGGCAACCGTGGCTGTGGGTGCAGACGGAAAATACATCAGTGACTGTTATAATTTTACGGAGTTCTGTATTGATCTGACGAGAGGAAGCGCAGAGGGGAAAAAGCGCTGCGAGCAGTGTGACAGAGAAGGCCATGGTGTGTATCCCTGCCATGCGGGACTTGTGGATTTTGGTATTCCAATCACACTGGAGGATGGAACCGTGCTGGGCAGTATTATCGGAGGACAGGTGCTGCCGGAGAATCCGGATGAGGAGAAGTTCCGTCAGACAGCGAGAGAGCTGGGTATTGACGAGGATAAATATATTAAGGCCCTGAAAAAGGTAAATGTGAAGACTAAGGAGCAAATAGATGCATCTGCAAATCTGCTGGGAGATGTGATCAACATGTTTGTGAGATCAAGCTATGCTCATCGTAGAAATACAAATCTGGTAGGAGAATTAAAAGGCGGTATTGCAGATGCTGCACAGCAGATCGCAGAAGCGGAAGACAGAACGAAGGAAATCGACGGTTATAGCAAGAGACAGCAGATCCTGGCACTGAATGCATCCATTGAAGCAGCCAGGGCAGGAGATCAGGGAAAGGGCTTTGCTGTGGTAGCAACGGAGGTCCAGAAGCTGGCGAGAGATATGGCAGCCTCCAGTGAAGCGATCAAGAAGATTCTCGGACAGTTATCTCATACGATCAACAATTTGAATCAGTAAGAAAAAATATAATAGAAAGACCGCATTTCCGATCGGTGACAAGGATCGGAAATGTGGTCTTTTGGCATTATTACTATCAATGTATTCAGAAAAGAAGACGATATACATAGTAAGATAACTGTGAAAACAAACGGATTTGGCATCTATTTTCAAGGAGGAGATAAGTATGACAGAGATAGGGGTAAGCAGCATCGGTGCATATGCTGCGCAGAGTAATTACAGCAAGAATACAAAGAACAAGACAATGAAGGATACGACGAGTGCTGCAGGCACGGTCGATACTTCCAAAGCAAAGCAGACGACGGGGAATTATGGTCAGACCATCGGTCAGCCGGAGTTGTCGGAGAAGGCTGCGAAATACTATGAGCAGCTGAAGAAGAAGTACGGAAATTATGATTTTATTCTGGTCAGCAGAGATCAGAAGGAGAATGCAAAAGCCAATGCTGCAAAATATGCCAATGGATATAAGACGGTCGTCCTCATTGATGAAGACAAGATCGAACAGATGGCGACGGATGAGAAATTCCGCAAACAGTATGAGGGAATCCTGAGCGGTGCCGCTGCACAGATACAGCAGTTAAAGACCAGCCTGCAGAGTTCCGGTGCGAATGTCAAGGGCTTTGGAATGCAGGTAAATGATGGAGGAACACTGTCATTTTTCGCTGTATTGAAGAAATCCAGCGCCGAGCAGAAGGCCCGGATCGAGAAAAAGGCTGAGCAGAAGAAAACAGAGAAAAAGGCTGCGGAGAAGAAGGCAGCTAAGAAAGAAAAGGAAGAACGGCTAAAAGACAAGAAGTCGGATAAGGTATCAGACAGCAAGGAGGAAACCGGCACAGAGGATACGGTAACGATCAGCGCCGGTTCCATAGAAGAACTGTTGTCTAAGATAGAAACCTACAATTTCAACACACGGAGTGACAGTGTGCAGACCGCAGGCGAACGGCAGGTCGGCCAGAATTTTGACTTCAGAGGGTAAGGTGAGGTTGCATGATTTCTATGGGGAAATATGGAGGAACGTTCGTGCGCTCGAACAGCCGGGGAACGACGCAGATCACCTTCGGGAGTAGGACGAACCAGAGCAGTGCAAACGGCATTTTCGGGCAGCAGAATAACACGACTGCTTCGAAAAATTCAGTCAGTGATATTAAACGGATGCTTGCCCGGGACAGCAGGAGTACGCAGACGCAGGCGGCAAACAGCCTGGGACAGGAGTCTATCGTTACCAGCACGCTGAGCTACAGTGAATCGCTGCGCAATCAGAGGCAGCAGACGAAGAACACGACGCTGGCGCTGAAGAAATTGAAGTACCAGTTCAAAAATATCTCGTCCAAGATACTGCGGAGCAAGACGTCCCAGGCGGCAAAGCAGGCAGCCGGGCAGGCGCGGAGAGAAGTCCTGCGCCTGAAACGGCAGAAGCAGAGCGGCAATTATGATGATGACGAGATCGAAGCAGCAATCAACCATGCCAAAGCCATGGAGCGAGTAGCGAAGAAAAAGGCGAAACACTTAGAAGAAGAGGAACTGGCGAAGGCAGCCGGCGGAATCTGGCAGGGTGAAAAAGTCTGCACGGACGAAGAAGAGAGAACTTCGGAGACGGATCAGAATACGGACCCGGAAGCCGAAGAGGAATTGCCCTGTGAGGCAACGGAAGCACAGAGCGATATGGATCTGGAGAAATATGATTATCCGCAGCTGGATGAATTTCTGTTACAGACCAGTGAGCTTATGGTGGAAATGAGCGATTTTACTTCTGAGATGATGCAGGAATTGTCTGACGGTATGCGGGATATAATGGAGGAGATGGGAATGGATGAGTTATCCGATACCATGCTCTCTGTGAAGAAGGACATCGATCCTGCAGACCTTAAGATGATGAAGATCAAACACCGCAACAAAGAAATGAAAGAAATCGTCAAGGCAGATGCGGAATACCTCAAGGCAGTGTTTGACCGCCTGGAGAAAATGAAGGACAATCCCGTCATTCCCTCCGGAGGCGGCATGAGCTTATCTGCCGGATCCTCCGGGACATCTTTTTCCGCCGATGCCGCTGGAATCGGCGTCCCGACCGTACCTGCCCCGGTGATCGATATTTCGTTATAAAGTAGCCTGCTGAGGAACTTATGGTATCCCGATTTTCATACATTAATAGACATGAAAATCGGGATATTTTTATAAAAATATGCCAACATTTTTGATTTACGTGAAAACCATGCAAAAACATTTTTGATTTATGTGAAAAATGTTTTATAAGGGAGAAAAAGGAGAGAACGGATGAAAACAGTAGTATTGTTGTATGATACCAGTTGTATTTACGAAATTGTGATACTGAATTATTTTCTGAAGGTAACGGGAAAAGTAATGCAGTTTGTATCTCCGGACGGAAAAGAAATCACCGCCACGGAAGGATACCGGATCGTGCTGGAGGAGCAGCTGGAGCATGTGGATCCGAAGGATGTGGAACTGCTGGTTATTCCCGGAGGAGATATTGAGAAGATAGATACTCCGGAGGTATGGAAGTATCTGAAAAGCGTGCATGACCTGGGTGGACGGATTGCTGCCATCTGTGCAGGTGTGGATGTTGTGGAACATGCAGGACTGTTAGAGGGGATAGAATCGACGCATTCCGGAGAAAAGGATGTGGTAACTTCCGACCGGATCACCACTTCGACAGCAAACGGTTATGTGGATTTTGCAATCGAAGTGGCGAAACAGCTGGAATTGTTTGAAGACGAAGCGGATCTGCAGGAGACCATCGCTTTTTGGCGGGAATTTCGGCGGATAGAGTAATCCTCCTTGTTTTTCGTAACAAAACTCCAGCGTCAGCTCGCATTCCTGCCTGTGCGCACAGATATATTCCATGATCTACCGCTCGTTTGCCTTCGCGAAACTCTTTTCCAGGAATTCCTCACGCCCGTAGCAGATTATCGTGGGTCAAGACCTTTCGAGGAGTCAGGAATATGAGTCTGTGTCCTCAAGATCGGTTTTGCTTTTATGTTGCAGGCGGTTATTTATAATTCCAATGCTGAAAAAGTTGGCTATCCGACGGGAAAGTTAGCTATTGAGAGTGAAAAACTGTCTTTTCAAAATATAAAGTTGGCTATTGATAGTCAGGCTTATAATGAACCAACGAAAAAAAACATATTAAAAGTATATGAAAAAATTGAAAATAAGCAGATATTTGGAGCTCCTGAGATAGAGAGAGTATTGAAATGTTCAACTTCGACAGCTAAGAATGTTATGAAAAAATTAAGAGAAATAGGTGTTGTTGAAGAAATTAAAGGAAAAGGCAAAGGAAAGTATACTTTTATTTCTGAATTCAATTATACTAAAAACGTAAATTAAGGTGGAAAAACATCGCAAGGCACTGGATCCGTCCGGTGCCTTACTTTTTGGGAACCTTTTCCGCTACTTGCGACTCATATATAGTGAAGCCGGCGATAAGAAGGAGGTGATACCTTGGCAGTCATGACAAAAGAAGAGTTTGCACAGCATGTGAAGAGCAACACGCTTCCCATGTACCGACTGGCATATTCGATTCTGCAAAACAGTGCGGACGCGGAGGATGCGGTCAGTGAGGCTATCGTGCATGCTTATGAGAAATTAGAGACGTTGAAAAAAGCAGACAGTTTTCGTAACTGGATCCTGCAGATTGCAGCCAACGAGGCGAAGAAAATCTACAGGCAGAACAAGCGCACCAGTCCGGTGGAATGGAAGGAGAACCTGTCCCCGGAATTCTACGATGAGCATCATGAGTTGTGGGATGCGGTGATGCAGTTGGACGGCGGGTATCGGGATGTGATCGTCTTATTTTACTATGAGAGGTGCACGATCCCAGAGATCAGCAGGATCCTGGAATGCAGGCAGGGCACAGTGAAATCCCGTCTGCATCGGGCGAAAGAGCAGCTGCGGGCAATGTTGTAGCAGCGGAAAGGAGCAGGAGATGCAAAGCGATTTTTTAGATAGAAAATTATATAAAATGGCAGAACAGGAACAGATGGCGGTATCGGAAGAACTGGATGCGCGAGTGGATGACATTTTACTGCATCTGGAGAAAAACGGCAGAGGCAGCAGACAACATTACAGCTTCCGTCGGGCGGCGATCCTGGCGGCAGCCTGCCTGGTACTGGCGTCGGCGACGGTGACGGCATCCGGAATGTATCAGGCGCGGATGGAAAGCATGAACCACGAAAAACTGGAGGAGTATTTTGCCCAGTTGCAGGAGGCAAATGCCTCTGCGGACTCTTACAGCAGACCGATGACAGAGAGCGAGACGGCGAGACTGGAAGAACTTAGGCAGGCATACCTGGAGCAGGGGTATTTTCCGAAGAAGGAGCTTACATTGATCGACAGTCCCGAGAAATACAAAAAGGGTGTAGCTTTCTATGCGGAGCGGAGTACCTTTTTCCTGCCGGATGCGGAGCTTACGGATGAGCAGTTGCTGGAGCTGATCGATTTTAAGGAAAAGAGAGAATACAGCCTGGCGAAGATCAGCGAGGAGATTGAAGCAGGTTCTTATGAGTATGTGAAGACAGAGCCGGAAAAGGATGCTGCGAAGCAGGGACGTACAGCACAGCAGGGAACGAGTGGTACGGTTCTCGGCGCTGATACGGCAACGCAGGAATGGCAGATTGCCTATGAGGGAGACGTAAGTATCCGTTGTGCGGCAGTGTCAGAGAACGGTCTGTATGTGGGCGGATTTACCACGGACGGACAGGCGAGAGTGGAATATCTGTTTTATGGTAGCGGAACGCCGGAGACGATTTTTGAAAATTTTGCGGAAAACGGAGAGGTCTACAGTCTGTGCCTGGCACCAGATGGCAGTATTTACGCAGGACTGAAGGGACTGGCAGCAGCGGGAGCGGAGCACGGCTGGCTGCCTGTAATCTATCATATCAGCCCGGAAGGAACGCTTCTGAACAGTTTTACCGTAGGAGAGCGGGAATGGAATATCGTTGATAGTATGGCGACAGATGCCCAGGGAAGATTATATGTGCGGATGCGGATGCAGGAGGACGGCAGTTATGTGCGGATCTATTCTGCGGAAGGTGAGCTGATCGGAACCGTGGCGGATGACAACAGCTATGTCGTACAAGGTGTCGGAGCATTAGGACAGGGCAAGGATGGCAAAGTCTATGTGGCGGCACAGACAGTTGGCAATACAACAGCAGGAAATACAGCTATGACATTAGTGTCAGTAGACCCGGAAAGCCTCAGGTTTGTTCCGGTGGCTGGAGGTGAGAATGTTATTTGCAGTGCTGATACAATCTATCCGTGGAAAATGGTGGCAGCAGGTGTGAACGAGACGGCAGATTTTATCCTATGGGGATACAACGGCGTGGACACCTATCGTCTGGGCGAGACGGAATTCACCAGAGTGCAGGAGAACTGGGAGATGCCCTGTGGCACGGAAGGCACCTGTGCGGTCCTCGTACCGGACGGTCGTATTCTCTACATCGGTGCCTCCGGCGGCTTCCAGGGAACGACGGCGGACGGCGTGGAGATCAGTGGAAAAGATCCTGCGAAGACAGTGTTCTATTATGAGCCGCTTGAGTTGTCAGAACAATGATTCCATTCCCGAGGGAATCCTATTACGGAAAACATATACAAATGCATAAAATTTCGTAATAGAATTATAACTGGAATAAGTTTCCATCTGCTCAATTGTGCATTTACAGCGGTTATGTTATAAAAAGACCAGAAATAACAGAAAGTGGTCGCTTGGGTGAAAAAAGTAGATTTAGGGGTGAAATTTTGTTATGCTGTTTGTAACAAACGGAGTATAAAAGTCGTCAATATAGATAGAAGGGAAACAAAGGAGGGGCTTATGAAGAAGATTAACGTAAAAGCAACCATTTTTCTCAGTGCAATCGTATTGGTGGTAGTGGTACTTCTGCTGAATCTCATCGAATTCCGCAGAACGGTGGATTTCACGGTGCCGGGGATACAGATGCCGAAGGAGAACGCTTTCGGAAAGCAGGAAGAGGTACAAGTGAGCGTCAACGGAACCTATTATTACCGGGTACTGCCCTGGATCCACGGCAGCACTTTCCATGGGCAGATATCTTTCTTTGGAGAGGGAGAGGAACCGCAGAATTATTTCTTTACCTATGGAGCAAGCAGAGGATTCCTGAAGGAGGGAAGAGGGGCTGGCTGGATCGGAACCCCGGATGCTCAGACTACCGTAGCGATTTATCAGGCGGTACAGAATGTGGAAAAAGGGATGATATCCGTAGAGAATCTCGCCAGCTATGTTTTATATCCGGCGGCAACACCGGAAGAAGCCTATGCCATAGCGGATATATGGTATCCGGGAATGCTGGAGAATGAAGCAAAGACAGCATTCTGCGCGGCTTTTTTGCCGGAGGAATGCCCTCAGAAGATTGGCTGCAGCTTCTGTGCGGAGGATTACGATTATGTGGAAGATGTCGATACCGTAGAGCAGCTGTGGCAGGAATTTATACAACTTTCCGGAAAAGTGACGTCAGATCCGATCCCGCCGGAAGAGATGGTGGAAGGTGTGGGATATTTTCAGTTTGTCTATGCAGACGGTGAGACAAGGACCTTTCGCTACGCGTCGGAAGAACAGGGATTATGGATAGGTGAGGACGAACGCTGCCTGGTGGACGGCCAGGCTTTCTATGACTGGCAGGAGCGTCTGATGGAAGCGGTGCAGAAGTAAGCACGGGAAAGAGAGGGGCGGAAATGAACGGTAAAAAGAAAAGGCATGTTATTTTGATCGTGTTGGCAGTGGTGGCGCTGGCGGCAGGGATTCTGGGCGGACGTGAGTTATGGCTGTATGAGCATCCGGAGATACAGATCAGATTCAGCCATGATCGTAGTGAAGATCTCTACCGGTCCTATCCCATATGCTCCATTCGTAGCAGATCCCACATCGGACAGGGGTATGCGAAGCAGTATGGTGAGGAACTGCGGCAGTATTGGGAAGCAACCAATGAGGTTTTTGTGTGGATCAGTGAACAGTATCGGAAACCGTTATATGTCACTTCGGATGTGACCATAGGAGATGGAAAGACAGTGATCTCTTTCCGGGGAACCGGCACATCTGTGACTACCGGGGAGACAGAGGAAATCCATAGAGACTGCGTGCTGGATTTTGAAATGCATGCGGAGGTATTGCGCTCGGAAGAAGAGCCGGAGCTGACAGTAAGTGACTGGAATCCGGAAGAAGAGGGGCAACAGAATTAGATTTCTTACTTGACAGATGGGTCGGTAGAATGTAGACTATAATTACAAAAAAGTCTATAAAATATCGACTATGCCTTGCCGGGGTGGCAGGACAGGAGGGCTTATGGGTGAGAATATCTACAGAATATTTGACGGTGTATGGAACTTAAGTCTGGTGGGAGGATACTGCGTACTACTGGTGCTCCTCGCCAGACTTTTGTTGCAAAAAGCACCAAAATGGTGCTCCTATCTGTTATGGGGAATCGTGTTCGTGCGGCTGTGCTGCCCGGTGTTGCCGGAGACGGGAATCAGCCTGATTCCGGAGAGATTGTTGTCGGTGGGGACTGAGATGATGTCAGGGCAGCAGACAGTCGGTCCGGGCAGTCATGGTTATGCAGAGGCCAACGATACGAAGGATATCGGAGATGTCCTGCGGCGGGAGTACGATGCAGAGGAAGTACCGGACAGCCAGGCGGCAGAAAAAACGATGGCTGTGGGAAATGACAATACTGTCATGAATGCTGACGGCACGCAGGATTTTTCCCTGGGAACTGCGAGAACAGAAAGTGGAGCTACGGTTGCAGGGGTGGCAGCCAGTGGAACAGATGCAGTGATTTCGGAAACATCTGCCGGAACGGGTACTGACGCCCGCGCATGGACATACCCGGTGTGGTTCCGTGTATTATCCATGGTATGGCTGGCAGGAATGCTTGGCTTCCTGGGATATCATGCTTTTTCCTATCTGCGCATGCGTCATCGGATCCGCAGACTTGACAGCGGTGTCAGACAGGTGGAACCTGGGATCTGCGAGATCGACGGTGGGCATCTGTCCTTCGTCATGGGACTGATCCATCCGGTGATCTATCTGTCTTCGGGCTTAGATCCCGAGAGCAGAAAAGTTGTTCTGTGCCATGAGCGGGTGCACTTACAGCGAAGAGATTATCTGTGGAAACCGCTAGCGTTAGTAATCTGCTGTGTCCACTGGTTCAATCCGCTGGTGTGGCTGGCATTTTATCTGATGAATATGGACTGCGAGATGTCCTGTGATG
>OKWJ01001214.1_pt1 | contig 20527 bp, 17 predicted proteins | sample 1607121 | NCBI WGS metagenome assembly OKWJ01 (sample SAMN04414080, study PRJEB24778) | human gut metagenome | material: faecal | host: Homo sapiens | reverse complement strand
GAATCGTAAAGATTGGTCAGCGTAAAGGTGATGCTGCTATGGAAGTATTAATCGAATTAGTATAATTTATAATAGCGTGAAGAACTGTCACATTCGAGAGAGTGTGGCAGTTTTTTTCGTATCTAGGGAAAAAAATAGGACTGTTTAATGTGATAAGGTTGAAAGTGTTTGAAAGCTAAAAGCAGGTTTCTCATAGTTTGGGTTTACAAATAAGGAAGAATGCTTTACAATTAAACACAGTGAAATGCGGAGGTGAGAAGGTTTGATACAGGCAAGAAATGTAGCATATGAATATTTTCGTAGGGATGAAGAAGGAAATGTAACAGAGATTAACCGTGCATTGGATGGGGTTACGCTGGATATAAAACAGGGTGAGTTTATTGCGGTGTTGGGAGCAAATGGTTCTGGAAAATCTACGTTTGCAAAACATCTAAATGCCTTATTAACACCTTCCGAAGGAACGCTTGTAATTGATGGTCGAAATAGCAGTGATTTAGAACAATTATGGAAAATCAGACAGACAACAGGGATGGTATTTCAAAATCCTGATAATCAGATTATTGCAAATGTAGTAGAAGAGGATGTTGGTTTTGGACCGGAAAATATAGGAGTACCAACAGAACAAATCTGGGAGCGGGTGAATGAGAGTTTAGATGCAGTCGGTATGACAAAGTTTAGGAAATATTCTCCTAATCAGTTATCAGGAGGGCAAAAACAACGGGTTGCAATTGCAGGTGTGATGGCAATGAGGACCAAATGTATTGTTTTGGATGAATCTACGGCAATGTTAGATCCGTCTGGTAGAAAAGAAGTAATGGAGACAGTATTGCGTTTGAACAAAGAAGAGGGCATTACGGTTATTTTAATCACACATCATATGGACGAAGTGGTAAATGCAGACCGCGTGTATGTTATGTATAAGGGTAACGTAGAGATGGAAGGAACACCACGCGAATTATTTGCACAAGTAGAACAATTGAAAGAATACCGTTTAGATGTACCACAGGTAACAAAGCTTTCCTATGAATTAAGAAAGGAAGGCATCAATTTACCAGAAAGTATTTTGACGGTAGAGGAGTTAGTAGAAGAACTACAGAAGATATTAAAATCAAAGAAAATTTCGTGAACTTATAAAGAATGCTTATAGTAAGGAGGTGGCTTTATGTCCATCATATTAGACCATGTATGTTATCAGTATCAAGACGCCATTCAGGAAGGAGAATATGCTTTAAAGGATATTAACCTTACGATAAAAGATGGAGAGTTTATATGCATTATCGGACATACAGGTTCAGGAAAGTCAACATTAGTACAGCATTTGAATGGATTGGAAAAGGCCACCAGTGGAACCATTTATTATAATGGAGAAGATATTGATGCACCTGACTTTAATAAAGTAAAGTTAAGAGGAAAGGTTGGGTTGGTATTTCAGTATCCAGAATATCAATTGTTTGAAAGTACTGTAATAGAAGACATAAAATTTGGTCCAAAGAATTTAGGATTGCCTCCTTTAGAGGTAGATTGCAGAAGTTATCAGGCTTTGAAGGATGTGGGATTGTCGGAGGATTTCTTGGATGTATCTCCCTTTGAGCTTTCTGGAGGGCAGAAAAGAAGAGTAGCACTGGCAGGGGGACTGGCAATGCAACCTGAGGTACTTATTTTGGATGAACCGACGGCAGGACTGGACCCTTATGGTAGGGATGAAATCTTGTCTCTTATAAAGGAATTGCACGAAAAACGAAAATGCACGATTATCATGGTTTCCCATTCAATGGAGGATGTGGCAAATTATGCAGAAAGGCTTTTGGTTATGCATCAGGGACAGGTGATGTTGGATGGTTCACCAAGAGAAATATTTAAACACAGGGAAGAATTAGAAATGCTTGGATTGGCGGTGCCACAGATTACTTATGTTGTAGATAAATTGAGGGAGAGCGGAATTCCTATTGAGGAAAATCCTATTACGGTGGAAGAAGCAAAACGGGCAATTTTGAAAGCGATGAAGAAAGGATAGAACAGAATGATACGAGATATAACAATTGGACAGTATTATGCAAAAGAATCCCCAATTCACAAGCTTGATCCTAGAACAAAATTTATTGCTACCTTTGTATATATGATTTCTATGTTTTGTTTTCAGCGATTTTTAGGTTTTTTCACCTGTGTTCTTTTTCTGGCAATGGTAATAGCAATTTCAAAGATACCATTCTCACATATTGTTAAGGGATTAAAACCGATAGCCATGATTTTGATTTTTACAATGTGTATACAGGTATTCTTTTCCACAGGAACACCGATTGTAAAATGGGGTGTTCTTACGATAACCGCAGAGGGTATTAAACGGGCAATTTTTATGGGAATGCGACTTTGTCTGTTAGTATTTGGGGCATCTATGATGACCTTTACTACCACTCCAAATCAATTGACAGATGGGATTGAAACGCTATTTCATCCCCTAAATAAACTGCATATACCTGTTCATGAGATTGCCATGATGATGTCGATTGCACTTCGATTTATTCCTATCTTAATAGAGGAAATGAATAAAATTATGAAGGCGCAGATGGCAAGAGGTGCGGATTTTGAGTCAGGAAATTTAATCAAGCGCGCAAAGAGTTTAGTACCGATTTTGGTACCATTGTTTGTATCGGCCTTTCGAAGAGCGAATGAGTTGGCAATGGCAATGGAGGCCCGTTGCTATCATGGTGGAGAAGGTCGAACCAAGATGAAGCCATTAAAATATAAAAAGAGAGATGGAATTGCGTTTGCCGTATTATTCCTCTATCTGGTTATTTTAATTGGAACGGTAAAATGGGTACCTATGATTTGGATGATATAAAAGAGGAAAACAGTCAGCTATGTGAAAGGTGGCATAAAAGACAGGAAGGAAAAATGGAATGAAGCGAATTAAATTGGAAATTGCGTATGATGGTACGAATTACCATGGTTGGCAGATTCAGCCGAATGCAGTGACTGTGGAAGGTAAAATAAATACAGTATTGTCTGAGCTGTGTAAGGAAGAAATCGCAGTAATTGGAGCCAGTCGAACGGATGCGGGCGTGCATGCTTATGGAAATGTTGCTGTTTTTGATACAAATAGTCCTATTCCACCGGAAAAATTTGCATATGCATTAAATGCACACTTACCATGGGATATTCGTGTGCAATCTTCAAAGGAAGTAGCATCGGACTTTCATCCGCGACATTGTGATAGCAAAAAAACATATGAGTATCATATATTAAACCGAAAAATCGCAATACCTAGCAAACGTCTTTATAGTTATCATTTTCATTGGGATTTGGATATAGAAGCCATGCAAAAGGGTGCAGAATATTTGATTGGAACACACGATTTCAAAAGCTTTTGTTCTGCAAAAACACAGGTAACAGATACGGTAAGAACGATTTATGAGTTACAGATAAAAAGGGAGGGTGACGAAGTTATTTTACGGATTACCGGAAGTGGATTTTTATATAATATGGTCCGTATCATAACGGGAACACTATTGCAGGTTGGTACAGGTTATTATGCACCAGAAGAGATCAAAGAGATGCTGGAAAAAAAGAATCGGACTGCTGCGGGAGCGTGTGCACCAGCAATGGGGCTGTTTCTAATAGGGATAGCTTACGATAGTGAGGAAAAAGAAAAAAGCACCGAATAACTTTTCTGGGGAATGCATAGATAATAGATAAAAGAAAGGAACTGTTGGAACAGTTACGCAATAAACATGCCAAAGAGCAGAAAGAGAGGAAAATATGTTACTAACGTTGAACTTGATTGAAATTCTAAAAACATTGTTTTTAGGTATTGTGGAAGGTATTACTGAGTGGTTGCCAATTAGTAGTACGGGACATTTGATTCTGGTGGATGAATTTCTGAAAATGAAGCAGAATGATGAATTTATGAATGTATTCAATGTTGTGATTCAACTTGGTGCCATTCTTGCAGTTGTAGTGCTTTATTGGAGTAAACTCTGGCCATTTCATCTAAAGAAAAATGCACCTAAAAAGAGTTGGTTTGTAAATGAAGCGAAGGAAGGTTTCTTAAAATCGTTCCAGACATTTTGTAACAATTACTGCTATATGGATAAAATTGTTATGTGGATTAAAATTGTATGTGCTTGCATCCCTGCCATTATCATGGGACCTTTATTTGATGACTGGATGGAAAAACATCTGATGAATGGTTTCGTTGTAGCATGTATGCTGATCTTATACGGTATATTATTTATTGTGATTGAAAACTACAATAAAACAAGAACGCCAAAGGTTAATACACTAAAAGAAATTGATTTTAAGACTGCTTTTGGTATTGGATTGTTTCAGGTGTTATCTTTAGTACCTGGAACTTCACGTTCTGGTTCCACTATTATTGGTGGTATTCTTTTGGGTGTTTCCAGAGAGATGGCAGCAGAATTTACATTTTTCCTTGGAATCCCTGTTATGTTTGGAGCCAGTTTCTTAAAGCTATTCAAGTTTGGCTTGGCATTTACCAGTGCAGAATTGATTATTTTACTAATTGGAATGGTAACCGCTTTCTTGGTTTCCATTGTAGTAATCAAATGGTTGATGGGTTATATTAAAAAGCATGATTTCAAGGTGTTTGGATGGTACAGAATCGTACTTGGAATTTTAGTGTTGGCTTATTTTATATTTATAAAGTAGGAGACAATGTGTAGAGTTCAATTTGAAAATTGCTGAGACAGCAATGTTAGCAATAATATGAAGATAGATGCTTCCAGTCAATTGCTTTGGTGATTGACTGGGAGGTAAGATGGTAGTTAAAATGTTTTCAATCTGATTATTTTATGATAAAATTAAAAGGATGTTATAGTTTGCATAGAGAAGAAAGGATGAGAAGAATGGAATCACATCTTCTTTTTTTTGATATAGACGGTACGTTACGAGATGAAAATACAGGAGAAATCTCCCCAAAAACACAGAAATCCATAGAGCAGGCGAGAGAGCAGGGACATTTGTGTTTTGTAAATACAGGGAGAAGCTTTTCGGAGCTTGACCCAGAGGTAGTAGAAGTTGGATTTGATGGTGTGGTTTGTGGTTGCGGTACCTATATTTACTACAATGGAGAAACCATTCTAAAAGAAGAAATTGCGGGAAAAAAGGCAGAATGGATCATAGAACAAATTACCAAAAATAAGATTCAGGCATTGTTGGAAGGCGAAAAGTATTTTTACATTTCTAGAGATACGGATAATGAAAAACTGCTTCTTGTGAAGAAATATTTTGGTGATGAAGTAAACAAAAGATGTTGTTTTTGGGAAGATGAGAAACCAAAATTCCAGAAATTGAGCATATGGCTTGGAAGTGATAGCAATTTTGCCAGTTTTTATGAAGCATTGCAGGAAGAATTTGATTTCATAAAAAGAAGTGATGACTTTTATGAGGTCATTCCAAAGGGATATAGCAAGGCATCTGGCATTGCCTATTTGGCGGACAAGCTTAATGTGGAAAAAAAGAATACAGTGGCACTGGGAGATAGTGCAAATGATTTATCAATGTTGACCTACGCAGGTGTAGGCGTTGCTATGGGAAACAGTGCTTCACAGGTAAAGAAAAAAGTAGATTTTGTAACGAAAAGTGTGGAGGAGGAAGGCGTCTGGTATGCCTTACAACAATTGGGATTTTTAGGAATGGAGGAGCAGGCATATGAATAAATATACAAAACAGGACATCATGGACTTAGTAGAAGAGGAAGATGTAGAATTTATTCGATTACAGTTCGTAGATGTGTTTGGAACATTGAAAAATTTGGCGGTAACTACAAGTCAGTTGGATAAGGTATTGAATAATGAGTGTATGTTTGATGGGGCAGCCATAGATGGTTTTAAGGGAAATAATATGAGCGAACTATTTTTAAAGCCACAGTTGGACACATTTGCAATTTTTCCATGGCGTCCACAACAGGGAAAGGTAGCCCGCTTTTTGTGTGATGTCGTGTATGAAGACGGAACACCTTTTGAGGGAGATTCTAGATATATATTACAGAATGTATTAAATCAGGCAGCAGAAATGGGTTACACTTTTCAGGTACAGCCTCATTGTGAGTTTTTCCTATTTGATACAAATGAAGAGGGAGAGCCAACTGTAACAACAAAGGAAAAGGGCGATTATTTTGACATTGGACCGATTGATCAGGGACAGAATGCAAGACGAGAAGCTGTATTGTTTTTAGAGGATATGGATTTTGAGGTAGAAACTTCGTATCATGCTTCGGAAGTAGCACAGCATGGAATTGGATTTGCGGCCGATCGAGCTATGAATACTGCAGATAATATTGTAACGTTCAAAATGGTTGTAAGAACAGTGGCAAAACGTCATGGAATGCATGCGACATTTATGCCAAAACCAAGAAGGGATTTACAGGGTTCTGCTATGAAGCTTGCCTTTTCGTTGATGAAGGACGGAAAGAATTGTTTTGTAGATGAGAATGATGAGAATGGTATCAGTACAATTGCATACCAGTTTATGGCTGGAATTATGGAGCATTGTGAAGGAATGGCGTTAATTAACAATCCTATCGTAAATTCTTATAAACGATTTGTGCCAGGTTATAATGCACCATTAAAGATTAGTTGCTCTTTAACAGATAGAGAAGCGATGATTCGCATGAATTGCAAGAAAAAGGGCGGAGTAAAATTGGAGTTTAGAAATCCTGACTCTGCATCGAATCCATATCTTGTATTAGCAGTATGTTTGGCAGCAGGTTTGGATGGAATTAAACGAGGATTGAAGGCACCAAGATTGGATGAGCAGACAACTTACAGTGATAAGGTAATGCCAAAGACTTTGGAGGATGCAATCAAGGCATTTGAGAAGGATGAATTTTTACAGAATGTATTAGGAACACATATCGTAGAAAATTATTTAGAAGCCAAAAAAACGGAATGGAATCGTTATTGCGAAGAAGTAACAAAATGGGAAGTAGACGAGTATTTGAATCGTATATAATAGGTAATCACATAATAAGATTGGAGGTGGGCTTTTCGGTATGCAGATTATCGTAGCATTTCCCAGGTTGCAAGATGCGAAAAACATTATGAATGCCATTGCAAGACAGGGATATGAAGTTGTTCTGGCATGTACGACAGGTGCACAGGCAATCAGTAAGGCAAATGAGTTAGACGGAGGAATTGTTGTATCCGGTTATAAGCTCACAGACATGTATTATGCAGATTTGTATGAATATTTGCCAAAAGGATTCGAACTTTTGTTAATGGCTTCTAAATCCAAGTTAGACAATTGTTATAATAACAATATTGTCTGTCTGGAAATGCCCGTAAAAATGCGTGAGCTTGTAGAGACATTGAGTATGATGTCCTATCGGTATGAGCGACTGGAAAAGAAGCGAAAAAAACAAAAGCGAAAAGAGGAAGACAAAGTAAAGATTAATCGTGCGAAGGCAGTGCTTATGGATCGTAACCATATGTCGGAAGAAGAGGCACATTATTATTTGCAAAAGACCAGCATGGATGCAGGAACTGCTTTGGTAGAAGTGGCAGAGATGATACTGAGTATGCAGGATATGATGTAAAAAAGAAGGCGGATGCAGTTGTAAGAAAATTACAATGCAATGCCTTCTTTTTGCATCAGGGAAAGTATCTTGATACAATCCGCAATAGCTATGGATGATTAGCGATATGGATTTCTGCTTCGATATCGTCTGCGTCGATTACCAAATTCCTGATAAAGTAAACTATCAATCAAAATCTTTAGCCAGTCAGGACGACCATCTGGTCGAAAGTCTGGTCTTGGAGGAGGACAGTTTCGACCGCCACAAGGATGAGATGGACCGGGAGGAGGACAAAAACCGCCAGGACAGTGTGGAGGTCTTGGAGGGGGCGGACAATTTCTACCTCTACAAGATTGCGTATGGAGCAAAGAATTAATTTCAAGAGGCTGTTGTGCCTGTGGGATGACAGGGGATATCCGTTCATAAATAGAGGAGGCAATAAGGTCCATTCTACCTTTATCTGGATATTCATCATACATGCAGCTTCCTTCATATTCCAGCTTATCACACTCTTCCTGCACTTCTGCTAAAATGAGTTTTGCCGCATTTGGTTGAAGCTGTAAAAAATAATTGTAATCCTTTTGTGCATCATCTATATGATCAAAACCATAGAGAGGAATCATTGGCATGCCTTCAGCAAAGGGAAAATGTTCCCAGTTCGGTTGCGTAAAATCAGACATGACAAAACTTCCTTTCTTTTTTTCTTTATTCTATGCAAATTGCATGGAAATGTTCTTTTGCTATTGCCATGTGGTAGAAACTGGTGTTAAAATTGAAAATATGTAAAAAAACAGTTAGTTTAGAATGAAAGAGGTTTCTGATGGATAAAAAGTTTGAACAGATTCTGGAAGAGATTTGTAATACGGATTTTGTAGATGGTATTATAAGCAATGCTACAAAAGCGACCGACATTACGAAGATAAAAATAAGACCAGTGCTTTTAAAAGGAACACTTAAATTTCAGGTTACAAAATATAAAGGAAAACAGGTATTCCATGAAAATATGGATAAGGAGCAATTGTTAAATGGCGCTAGAGAATGGTTTGCAGAAGAGAACCTTAAATTTAAACAGGCAGAGTTTTCTACTAAAAGTGCAAGAATTACAGCGTTAATTAGCAAAAAAGGAAAAGTGACGATCAAACAGAAAAAATTAGAAAAGTCACCACAGGAATTTGTAATGGATTTGTCGCACAATAGGGCAAAACGTTATATTTTGCAGGAGGGTATTGTGGTTCCCTTTTTGGTAGACCTGGGAGTTATGACAAAAGATGGGAAAATAGTGCGAACCCGTTATGACAAATTTAAGCAGATTAACCGTTTCCTTGAATTTTTAGAGGATGCATTGCCGAATTTGCCGAAAGACAGAGAAATAACCATTTTAGATTTTGGTTGTGGAAAATCGTATCTGACATTTGCCATGTATTACTATTTACATGAATTAAAAAAGCGAAATATTCGCATTATAGGATTAGACTTAAAGAAGGATGTCATTGAAAACTGCAATACGCTCAGTGAAAAATATGGGTATGAAAAGCTATTGTTTTTAGAAGGTGACATTGCAGATTATGAGGGTGTGGATTCAGTCGATATGGTTGTAACCTTGCATGCCTGTGATACAGCGACAGACTATGCATTGTATAAGGCAGTGAAATGGGGAGCAGAAGTGATCTTGTCGGTGCCTTGTTGTCAACATGAATTAAATGGACAGTTACATCCAGAGGGATGGGATTCCATGTTTCAATATGGCATCATAAAAGAAAGAAGTGCAGCATTATTTACGGATGCATTACGTGCCAATTTATTGTCTGCACAGGGATATAAGACACAGATTTTGGAATTTATTGATATGGAGCATACTCCTAAAAATTTGCTTATACGGGCGATCAGGCAGAAAAATGCAAAGCCTTCCACAGAAAAAATGCAGGAATGCGAACAGATGGAGAAGATGCTTGGATGTAATCTTACATTAGGACGATTGTTAAAAGAAGAGGGAAAATAGCATGAAACATGTATATCGAACAATAATAATTTTGCTTGTTTTTTTGGGAACAGCAGTGATTGCCAGTGGCAATAAAAAAGTCACACAGGGAGTAGGTACGGCAAAGGTCAAATGTGTGGAGCAGGCAAACCCTACATTTCCAACGATGCTTGTGCGTACACAAAAGTATGACATCAATGTCTTGCATGGCTATAATAGCAACTTAAAGGCATCGATTAATCGTGAATCCATAACACCAGTTGGAATTGATAAGGAATTTCAGCTTGTAATCACAGAAAACGAGTGTGTCATTCGTAAATTAAAGTATGAACTTCGCAAGGTAAATGATAATGAATTGATGGATTCGGGAGAAATTGCTGTAATGGAAGATACGAAGGAAGGAAAGGTGGCAACCGTATCCTTGGATTCTTCTGTGGAGCAGGGAAAAGAATATGCATTTAAAATTACGGCAATTACAAAAGACGGAAAAAAGATTCATTACTTTACCCATTTAAAATATTACGGCAGTGATAGTTTCCTAAAAGAAAAAATGGACTTTGTCATGGATTTTCACAATAAAACTTTGCAAAAAGGTAAGGCAGATGAACTTTCTTCTTACTTGGAAATATCCAGCTCACAAAGCAATGATAATTATGCCAATGTAGATATTACATCTTCTAAAGAGATGGTTACTTGGGGAGATTTACAGCCAAAGGTTGTATCTGAAGTGGTACCGACTGTAAAGGAATTTAACATTGAAACAGGAGCCGTTTGCTTAAATTACTATGTGAAAGTAAAGTCTGGAGATGGAGAAGAATTATGTAAAGTAAAAGAATTTTTCCGCGTGCGTTATTCTGGGGGAAGAATGTATTTGCTAAAGTATGATAGAGATATGCAAACTGCATTTTCAGTGGATAATACTAGCTTATCTACCAGCCAGTTTAAACTTGGCATTACAGACCCTAAGACTACACAGGTAGTTTATTCGGAAGATAAAAGTCAGATGGCATTTGTAAGTGCAGGAGAACTTTGGAGTTACTTTTTAAATGAGAATCAGCTTGCCAGAGTATTTTCTTTCAGAGGAGATAGCGAGGATTATTTGCGTGCGGCATATGATCAGCATGATATAAAGATTATAAAGATTGATAATGACGGAAATATGGATTTTATGGTATATGGTTATATGAATTCTGGCGACTATGAGGGTTGTGTGGGAATTTTATGGTACAAATATTATTCAGCAGACAAGCGAATAGAAGAACAGGTATTTATTCCAATGGAAACCACATATCAGATTATGAAAGAAAATTTAGATTCCTTTTCTTATGTCAGCAATGGAGACATTTTCTACTTTTCCATTGAAAATGTGATTTATGCGTATGATGTTGTTTCTAAGCAATTAAAAGTAATTGCAAAAGATGTGGCAGACGGAGATTATTGCTATGTAGAGTCCGTAGGACTGCTGGCATGGCAAAGCAATTCTGATGATAGTAATTCGACCGAGATTATTTTGATGGATTTGGATACAAAGAAAATGACAGAATTAAAGGCAGGAAAAGGGGAACGGATCATTCTAGTAGGAAGCATTGATGAAAATGTTGTATATGGTCTGGCAAAGGCAAGTGCGGTATCCGAAAAAGAAGACGGTTCCAAATTTACACCGATGTATAAAGTGTGCATCGTGAATAAAGAGGGAAAAGTATTAAAGGAATATCAGGAACAAGGCATTTATGTAAAGAGTGCGACAGTGGAAGATAATGTAGTAAGATTGCAGCGAGTAAAAGAAGTAGGAAATGGCTATAAGCAGATTAAGTCTGACAGTATCCAAAATCAGGAAGCAAGCCAGACAATGGATATGGGAATTACAAGCCGTGTTACAGACCTTAATTTAAGAGAATACTATATTTATCTAAAAGCAGGTTTTACAATGGCAGAAAAGCCTGGCGTATCGGATGTAAAGACGACAATGATTGGTGAAAATAAAATTGTACGTCTGGATGGAAATGAAACCAGTATTTCCAGATACTACGTGTATGCGGAAGGTGTTATTATTGGTGCATACGCGAGCCCTGCAAAAGCTATTACAGAAGCGGAAAATGCTATGGGGGTGGTTGTAAATGAGGATAACCAGATTGTGTATGAGCGAGCAGGAAAATATACGAATAATCAGATCGGAAATGTGGAAAACGTTTCTACTGGAAATGGAGTAAATAGTAAAGGTGCCTGCCTTGCTATGCTATTGAAGTTTAATCATGTTTCTGCGGATGCGAAAGAATTATCCAACAGTAAGAAGTCCGCATACAGTTTACTTACAAGTAAATTGGGAGAACAGGTCAATGTAGTAAATCTAAAGGGATGTACATTAGATGAGGTATTGTATTTTGTCAGCGGTAATCGCCCTGTAATCGCCATGACAGGCAGTGATAAAATGGTATTATTAACTGCTTATACGGAAAACAGTGTAACATTTGTAAATCCAGATACTGGTAAGGCAGAAACAAAGAGCATTTCCGCAGCAGAAGCAATGTTCCATGCAGCAGGCAACTCATTTATCAGTTATGTCCGATAAAAATAAAAATGTATCAGGTGGATCATAGCTGCCAGAAAAGGATGTATCAGGTGGATCATAGCTGCCAGAAAAGGATGTATCAGGTGGCAGCTATCGCAAAAGATAGATTGGAGAAAAACAGTGACAAAGCAGGAGTTTAGAGAATTTGTAGAGAAGAAAATAGTAGTTTTGGATGGAGCTACCGGTTCCAATTTGCAAAAGAGAGGTATGCCAGTAGGTATTTGTCCGGAACAGTGGATTATTGAAAATCGAGAGATTATGAAGGAACTTCAGAAGGAGTATCTAGAAGCGGGAACGGATATTTTATATGCACCTACCTTTGGTGGAAATCGCATTAAACTTGGTGAGTATGAACTTTCCGACAAATTAGTGGAGATGAACACAGAGTTGGTAATCCTCACAAAAGAGGCTGTTGTAGAGGCAGCATTAGACAGACCAGTCTATATTGCAGGTAATCTTACTATGACAGGAGAGCAGCTTTATCCAATCGGTACAATGCCATTTGAAGAATTGGTGGATGTATATAAAGAACAGGTTCGTGTACTGGCAGATGTGGGAGTAGACCTATTTGTCGTAGAAACAATGATGAGCCTTCAGGAATGTCGAGCTGCTGTGTTAGCGATTAAGGAGACTTGTGATCTTCCTATTATGGTGACCTTGACATTTAATGAAGATGAGAGAACGCTTTATGGTACAGATGCACAGACCGCAATGATCGTATTGCAAAATCTAGGAGCAGATGCAGTCGGTTTAAACTGTTCTACAGGACCGGATAAAATGCATGGCATGGTTGCCAATATGCGTAGAGTAGCCAACGTTCCGATTATTGTAAAGCCAAATGCAGGACTTCCTGTGCTTGTAGACGGGGAAACTGTATTTAACATGGAACCGGATGATTTTGCCAGAGAAATGGAAATATTGTTGGAGCAAGGGGTCTCTATTGTTGGAGGTTGCTGTGGAACGACACCGGAACATATTAAGAGATTGGCAGAGCAGGTAAAAGAAAAGACACCACCAGTTATTACAGAAAAAAAGGTATGTGCGCTTACTACCGAGCGTAGAACCGTAGAGATTAACATGGATGATGGTAATTTTATGGTTGTGGGAGAGCGTATCAATCCGACAGGAAAGAAAGCGTTGCAGGCGGAACTGCGAGAAGGAAAATTGGATATTGTTACCACTTTTGTAGAAGAGCAGATAGAACTGGGTGCAGATATATTGGATATAAATGTGGGAATGAATGGAATTGATGAAAAAGAGATGATGTTACAGGTAATCAATCATGTGACGATGATTTCCAATATTCCATTATGTATTGATTCTAGTAAAATAGATGTGTTGGAGGCAGCACTTCGTATTTATCCTGGACGCGCTTTGATTAACTCTATTTCTTTGGAAAGTGAAAAATTTGAAAAACTGATTCCAATTGCAAAGAAATATGGTGCTATGTTTATTTTATTGCCATTGTCAGATGCAGGACTTCCTAAAGACATTGACGAGAAGAAAGAGATTATTGGAAAGATTTTGGATCGCGCATATTCTTTTGGACTTACGAAAGAGGATATTATTGTAGATGGTCTGGTAAATACCATTGGTGCGAATAAGCGTGCCTCTATTGAAACCATGGAGACAATTCGGTATTGTAAACATGACTTGGGAGTTGCTACTATTTGTGGACTTTCCAATATTTCCTTTGGACTTCCAGAGCGAATTTTTGTAAACAGTACCTTTTTGGCTTTTGCAATCAAAGAGGGACTTACCATGGCAATCGCCAATCCATCACAGGATTTGTTGATGAATGTGGCAGCAGCCTGTGACTTATTATTAGACAGAGAGCAGGCAGATGTTCGATACATTAATCGTGTAACGAGCAGAAAAATGGTAATCACGACAGAACAGGCAACAGAGCAGAAATCAGACAGTAAAGAGGGAGAAAACCCAGTTTTTGAGGCAGTAATCAAAGGAAATCGAAAAGGAATTATTGAGATTGTCAAAGATACCATTGAAAAGGGAAGTACGCCCAATAGTATCATAGATACGATGCTGATTCCTGCCATCAATGAAGTAGGTGTTTTATTTGATAAGGGTATCTATTTCCTTCCACAGTTGATTAGTAGTGCAGAAGCTATGAAGACCGCAATCGACTATTTAGAGCCATTATTAGAGCGTACAGATAATGGAGAAGAAGCAGTAACGATTGTTATGGCGACGGTAGAAGGCGATATACACGATATTGGAAAAAATCTAGTGGTTCTTATGTTAAAGAACTATGGCTATCGAGTAATAGATTTAGGAAAAGATGTGCCATCAGAATTGATCGTGGAGACTGCCATAAAAGAAAATGCGAAAATTATTGGATTGTCTGCATTGATGACAACGACTATGATGCAGATGGAGACTGTTGTCAATATGGTAAAAGAAAAGCATCTGGATGTGAAAGTGTTAATCGGAGGAGCGGTGATTACACAGAGTTTTGCAGATGAAATTGGAGCAGATGGATATTCTAAAGATGCACAGGATGCAGTGGTTGTAGTAAAACAATTGTTGGAAAACTGGTAAAAGTATCTGACGAAGCAGAAGGGAGTACAAAATGCAAAGTGTGAATCCAAAAATAGATGTGATTATTCCCATCTATAAACCAGATGAAAAATATGATCGTTTGTTACAGGCATTGAAAAAGCAAAGTATACCACCACATCATATTTATATTATTCATACGATGACAGATGGAACGCAGGAAACAAAAGAATCCGACCGATACGCAGGCATGGAGCAGGTATCAATTACCAATATAACAAGAGAGCAGTTCAATCATGGCGGAACAAGAAATATGGGAGTATCCATGTCAGATGCAGAATTTGTGCTTATGATGACACAGGATGCGGTGCCTGCGGATTCACATCTGCTGGAAGAATTGGTACGCCCCTTTGAGGAAGAAGAGGTAGCGGCTACTTACGCCAGACAGTTGGCAACGAAGGAAGTAGGCATAATTGAACAATATACAAGAAATTTTAATTATCCAGATAAAGAACAGAAAAAGACAAAAAAGGACTTGGAGCGTTTAGGGATAAAAACATTTTTTTGCTCCGATGTTTGTGCGATGTATCGAAAATCTGTCTACGAAAAAATGGGTGGATTTGTCACAAAAACGATTTTTAATGAGGATATGATTATGGCATCCAAACTGATTGAAGCGGATTATGCCATCGTGTATGCGGCAAAAGCAAAAGTATACCATGCGCATAAATATACAGGGTTACAACAGTTTCAGAGAAACTTTGATTTGGGAGTGTCTCACCGAGAATTTCGAGAGATATTTGATAAAGTAAAATCCGAGTCAGAGGGCATCAAGATGGTAAAGCAGACAGCAAAGTATCTATGGGAGCAAAAAAGGCCATGGAAAATTGTTTCGTTGGTATGGCAGAGTGGCTGCAAATTTTTAGGCTATCGCTTTGGTAAAAAATATGATAAACTTCCCATGTGGTTTGTAAAGCTTTGCAGTAGTCAGAAATCTTATTGGCAATAGAAAGCTAGACAGAAATAGAAGTAGGGAAAAGGAAGGAGTAACGTTTCATGGGGCATGTTAGCATTGTTTTAGCAACCTATAATGGAGCATCCTTTTTAGAGGAACAATTACAATCAATTATTGAAAATACATATAAAGACTGGACAGTGGAAATTTGTGACGATGGTTCAACGGATGGCACATTGGAAATTGTTGCGTCTTATCAGGAAAAATATCCGGGAAAATTTACGTTGCACAAGAATGAAAATAATCTGGGTGTTACAGCAAACTTTCTGGAAGGTGCAAAACGAGCGAAGGGTGACTATATTATGTTTTGTGACCAGGATGATGTCTGGTTGCCAAACAAGATAGAACGAACGCTTGCAAAGATAAAAGAAAGAGAAAAACAGCTAGGAAAAGCGACACCAATAGTGGTATTTACGGATGCAAAGCTGGTAAATGGTGCATTAGAGCCGATTCATGATTCTTTCTTTGGATACAATGGATTAAATACAAATAAAACGGATTTACCACATTTACTGATAGAAAATAAAGTGATTGGATGTACAACCATGTTTAATCGTGCCGTACAAGATAAGATGACTAGCTTTCCAGTGAATGCACGTTATCATGACTGGTGGATTGCGTTGATTGGAGCTACCTTTGGAGAAGTGTCCTATTTAGACGAACCGACCTTATTGTATCGTCAGCATGGAAACAATGTGGTAGGAGCAAAAAATTTTATTTCCTATGTGTGGAGTCGTGTAAAGGATATGAAAGCGCAGGGAGAATCCCTAATCGAAAACGAGCGGCAAGCATGGGAATTTTATGAAATATATAAGGATATATTGATGGAGGAGCAACAGAGGATATTGCAGAATTTTGCCAATATACATAGTGTGAACTGGTTTGAAAGGGTAGCCCGATTGTTTCAATATGGATTTTGGAAATCGGGAAAAGTAAGAAATATTGGCGTATTTTTGATGATATAGGGTAGCAGCAGGACTGCGTGATAAATGTATGAGAAAGAAGGAAAAGGAATGGGAGACAATTCAGATCAAAACCAAAAGAAGCGACAAAATCGTGATTTTATTATTCCAGATTTGCGAAATGAAACAGATCGGCAATATCAATATTCCAAACGTCCCTATCAAAGAGAATATTTAAGTGGCACGGAGTGGGACAGAGAAGAAAAGGATACAACTAGAAAAAGCGGGGGAAATACAAATAAGAAAAGCAGACAGAACAAGGTGGGAAAAAAGAAGTTAAATCCAACCCATGCAAAGGCGGCGAAGCGGAATAAAAACAGATACAAAAAAAATAACAATACCAAACAGCCGACACCAAACAGTCGTAGAAACAACAGGAAGCTGGTTGGAAGAATTATTATGGTAGTAGCCTGTGTCTGTGCAATTATTCTTGGAAATATAGCAGGAAGATGGAATACACAAATAAATCAAGCATTGAACCAAAGAAATACAAATGGGGTAAACCTACAGGAAGTAACGATAGATGAAGGCTCACTTAGTCAGGATTCTGAGATTATAAACATTTTGCTGGTGGGAGCAGATAAAAGAGAAAGCTGGTCGGAAGCAGGACGTTCCGATTGTGTTATGATTGCCACGATTGATAAAAAGCACAAATGTTTAAAGCTTACTTCACTTATGCGTGATATGTATGTGGAGATTCCAAATCACGGAAAAGATAAATTTAATGCGGCATATTCCTATGGCGGCATCAGCCTTTTATATCAGACAATTGCCTATAACTTTGATCTGAGATTAGATGGATACGTGGTTGTTGACTTTGCTGCTTTTAAAGAAGTAATCCGCAAACTGGGAGGAGTAAAAATCAACCTGACAGATGCAGAGGCAAACTATTTAGTGAAAGCATATAAAAAAGGAACAGAAGCAAAGGTAAAACCTGGTTTACATAAATTAAATGCGCGTCAGGCATTAGCATATGTTCGTATTCGACAGGATGCAGCCGCTGATTTTGGAAGAACCCAGCGACAGAGAAATGTAATGCAGGCAATCTTAACCGAAGCAAAGACAAAATCAGTTTCAGAAATTATGGATCTGACAGGTACCCTTATGAAATATGTGACAACAGATTTGGACAATGATACGATTTATTCCTATGTAAAGAGCCTTGTTATGATGGGAACCACAGAATTAGAACAAAAAAGAATACCAGTTGATAATAGTTACTCATCCCAGCGAATTGGAACACAGTTAGTGTTAGTGACTGATGTAGATAAAAATAAACAGGAATTACAAGACTTTTTATTCCAATATGCTGGAAAGGATGACACGAAAGAATAGATAGGAAAGTTTTAGGCTGGATTATTTTAGAATAGAAACAGGTAATAGTTTCAAAAAAGTTATATTTAGTATATTGCTAAGAAGATGCTTGCAATCATCTATATCAAAGAGATTGCAGGCATTTTTTATGCAGAAAAGGACAAGAATTTTTGATGAAGAAAATATGAAAAAGAATTTGGGGCATGAGAAATATTTAAAAAAATTACTTGTCTTGTGAATAAAAAGTTTTAATGGATTAGCGATATATGATTAAAAAGCGGTAAATGATAAATAAATTCATCTTGGTACAGATAAAAAAGAATAATTGACTTGACAGTGAAAATATATGTACATATAATTGCATTTAAATACATAAATGATTCAAAAACAAAAAGGAGAAAAATAATGAAGAAAAATTTGAGAAGTATATGTATGTTGGTAATATGTACTATGATTGGAAATATTATAGCTCCAGCAGCAAAAGCAGAAAGTAATATAGTAAATTTGGAAACTATGTATGTTGACGGAATTGAGTACAATGTTGATTTAAATATAGTATCAGGTGAGGTAATCATTAGTGGAAAAAATAAAAATATTTCAGCAGAAATGATTATGGAATGTGATGGTGAAGCAACAATTATTAGTGAACAGAGCGGGCGTATTGAAGAATACAGTGCAGATGTAAGAAATTTGTCGAAAGATGATGTTGATGTTACAGTATATGATGAAACTGGCTGTGTATCAAAAGAGTATAACAGTTATGAGGATATTAATAAGGATGTTTATGAAGAGCAAGGGGCTATTTGGGTTGCTGTTACTGTAGCAGATGTTGTCGGTACACTTTTCTTGATTTATTGTGCTTACGAAGCTGTGGAGACAACGCAGAGTGTTACATACATTTTGTTAAAGAAGTTTTATAACTCAGTAGCAGTTGACAAAGCAAATACAAAGGTGGAAGAACGAGCAAAGGAATATTATTATCCTGCTTATATAAAAAACTATAAAACATGGATTGCACCTAAGGGAATAAAATTAAATAGTGCTTCGAATTTGATTAAGAAAGATTTAAGTGTGTATTCTTTTACCAATAATATGGCCAAAAGGGTAATTTCTAAAGCTGGATATACTGCGGTAAATTCCAATGGGGAGAAACAATCAGAAATACATAAACCAAAAGATGCTAAAGGAAATTATGTGTATAGACATTATCATAAAGGGAAAACATCAAGTTCTGGAAATTTAAAAAAGACAGGATCTTCACACTCGCTATTTGGAGGGCCAAAGTATGTGGAGTAAAATAAGAAAATATATGCCGTTTATAATAGGTGTATTTATTGTATGTTTTTGCATGGTCTATAATAACTATTTATGTGTTACCCCAATTGGTGAAAAGAAAGAAAAGTATGGTATTATAGATGGCCATTTGTCTCAAAAGTATAGTTGTATATATGATAGTAAGAATGTAAAGCATGTGAAGAAATATACACATGGCGATAGTATTTTAGAATTTTTGAGTGCATATTCTCCAGATACAGAATATTACTATTATGATGCACAAGAAAAAAAGCAATATTCGTCATCGGTCATAATAGATGGACTTGAGTGGATGAAGGATAGAAAAGTAAAATTTGTTAGTATTAGTTTGAGTAGTAAATTTTATTCGGAAGAGTTGCAGGAGTGGATAAATGCAAATAAAAATAAAGTGATTGTTTATGCAAGCTATAATAATGAATTAAATACATTGGATTACCCGGCCGGATATAAAGGTGTGATTGGAATTGGGAGCTCTAAAAAAATTAAAAGGAAATCAAATGATGTTATTTTTAGAACAAATAGGATAGTTGCATTTTTTAATGGTATTAGGTATTATGAAGGAAACTCATATTTGACACCATATGTGATGCTTAGGGATTCGAAAAAATAAACTTGGTTTCAATTATATTTGATTATATGTGAATTGTTGAAATAGAAATATTACAAACAATTCACATATTTTATATAATTAGTAGTGAAGGGAACAATAAATATGAAAAAAATATTGGAGAAATATAGTGCATGCGAGATGTTTTCTTTATCAACAGGATACAATAACGAAGGGATAACAGCGGAAGATGCTCAAAAAGCCTTGAAAATTTTGCACGAAAGTAATAGAAAATACCTGAAAAAAATGTATGAAAAAAATAGGGAACAATATCAATTGCTTGAGTTTGATGTTTTATACCAAGAGGTAAAAGAGGACTGTTTGCAATTAAAGAGTAAAATGGAAGCTTCAGAAAAAGAGGATAAAGAGGATGCGTTTTCATATGAAACAATTTGTGATTATGTAGGTATGTCAACAAAATATAGTAGGCCAAATGAATTGTTTTGGCATTTTTATGATATGATTGGAAGAGAATTGTTGGAAGAACAATTTTTAAAAGAAAAAATGGAGCAATGTTGTAAAAAAAATCCTTATTACATTTTGGAAGAAAAAGTGTATTTACCATTAAAACCATGGGCGGTGGGGTATGAGTATTCTTTTATCACACATTGTACAGAAGGTGGACTTTCAAATACTATTTATTTTAAACTAAACAAGGAAACAAAAGCATGGTTGATGCAATTTAAAAATGATTTTGAAATAAAGGGAGAGCTTGATGAT
>OKWJ01001213.1_pt1 | contig 20529 bp, 20 predicted proteins | sample 1607121 | NCBI WGS metagenome assembly OKWJ01 (sample SAMN04414080, study PRJEB24778) | human gut metagenome | material: faecal | host: Homo sapiens | reverse complement strand
CTCCGAAGGCCCGGCAGGCATATCGATCGCCACGCCATAACGTCCAACCCATTGTTTCGCCGCCGTCACGAAACGATTGCCCGGTCCAAAAATCTTATCCACCCGTCCCACACTCTCCGTCCCTAATGCCAGTGCAGCGATAGCTTGAATCCCTCCCACTTTAAAAACACGGGTTACCCCACACAACCGGGCTGTCCACAAAATAGCCGGATTCACCCGTCCATCCCTTCCCGGCGGCGTACAGATCACCACCTCCCGGCACCCGGCCAACTTCGCCGGAACCGCCAACATCAGTACTGTTGAAAACAGGGGAGCGCTCCCGCCCGGGACATACAATCCCACCCGGTCTACCGCCCGGCCTTCCTGCCAGCACCGGAATCCCCTTTCGTTCACGTATTCACACTTTCCGGGAATCTGTACCTTGTGAAACTCCTCGATATTCCCCTTGGCAACCCGAATCGTCTCCTTCAACCCCGCATCCACCATCCTATCAGCCTCTTGAAACTCCTCCTCCGTCACCTCAAACCGTCCTAACCTCACCCGATCAAAATACCACGTGTACTTCCTCAACGCCTCATCGCCATCTCTCCTCACCTCATCAAACACCGCCTTACACACCTTGTCCAAATCCTCCCCTTTATTCTCCGGACGCTCTAAAATCCTCGTCCACTTTTCCCTCTCTGGATATAATATTTTCTGCATAACCTTAAATTTAATCTATTCATAAAACCTGTAACCTGCCAACCCAAGCGATCGCCCGTGCGGCTGAAATCTAAAATCCAATATCTAAAATTACTCTACCATTTTCTCTATCGGCACCACCAGAATCCCTTCCGCACCCGCCGCTTTCAATGCCCCGATAGACTCCCAAAATTTATTCTCGTTCACCACCGAATGCAGAGAATACCATCCTTTCATCCCCAGCGGCATAATTGTCGGACTTTTCACTCCCGGAAGTATATTGCAAATCTCCTGTAACTTCTCTTCAGGCGCATTCAACAGGATATACTTATTGCACTTAGCAGCTAACACCGCCTTCATTCTGAATATCAACTGTTCCGTTAACCGTAGTCTTTCCTCATCCAACTCCGGATTAGCCACCAAAACAGCCGTTGACTTAAACAACGTGTAGACCTCCGTCAACCCGTTCTTAAAAAGCGTACTACCGGAACTCACGATATCACAAATCGCATCGGCTAACCCTATGCCGGGAGCGATCTCCACCGACCCCGTGATCACGTGTGTCTCTGCTTGAATTCTATTTTGCCTCAGAAAATCATTCAACGTGTTAGGATAAGAAGTCGCAATCCGCTTTCCCTGCAACCAATCCAACCCGGTAAATTCTTCTGATTTAGGAATAGCAATAGAAACCCGGCAACCCGAAAAACCCAAATCCAACAAATTCAATACATTTGCCCGTTTCTCGATCACCGTGTTCTCCCCGATAATCGCCACGTCAACAATTCCATCCTCCACGTAATGAGGGATATCCGAGTTCCGTAAATACAACACCTCCAACGGGAAATTAGAGGCTTGTGCCATCAACTGATCTTTCCCGTTATTAATACAAATTCCACACTCTTTCAATAATTCGAGCGTGTCCTCGTTCAATCGACCTGATTTTTGAATTGCGACTTTTAATTTCACCATTTCTATCTGATTTTATCGTCGCTCTGAATCCGGGAAGGCACCTATGGTATCGAAAAAAAACAAAACGAGCCCGCCTGAATCCAGGCGAGCTCGTTTATACTTTTTTATTTCAAATTACAGCACAACAGCATCATCTCACCTGAATACAGTGATGGCAATGATGATGCATATGATGTAACGTACTATTCATATTTTGTCTTTTTCGTGTTGCAAATATAAATGAGATTCTTTACCTATCCAAATAAAATTCTTATTTTTCTAATTTAAGGCTAATATCAAATTTAGTCGTTTTAGCCCAAACACTCGGTATTTGTTCTAAAATAGGTTGAATCAAAGCAATCATCTCATTATCCGAATCACTAGGAATCAATTTAGACAAAACAGGTAATAATGTCATTACTTGATCAAATAAAGCTTTATCAAGAGTAATTGTAAGTTTATCCAAACTTTCTGAAAGCACATAACTTACTGAAATTCCCTCTTGAGTTACCTTTGTTACAAAAGTCATGAGTTTTTGTAAATCTTCAGCCTCCAATTGTATAGAAGTTATATCAATATCTGCTCCTGCTAAAATATTGTTCATATTCAAATAAAGGATAAGTTGACTCGCCGATACAATTTTATAACTCAAATATTTGGGTTCGGAAGTTTTCCAATTAGGAGTAATAGATGCCTCAGAATCAAGACTTACACCTGCATCTGAATAAGTCGCAACAACTTGTCTATTATTTTGGAAAGTAATATCTTTTAAAACTTGAACCAAAGCAATATTTGCAAATCCCTCTCCCATTGTAGCAACATCTTTTATTTCCAGATCATAACCAGGAAAAATAGACAATTTTGTTCCTTCTTCTACTTCCCAATTCAAAGCTAACGGACCAGAAACATATGAACCATCTTCCGTCTGAATAGACGTAACTTTCCAAGTCCCTACAATTGCATCATCGTCATCATCGTCATCATCATTACAACTCGCAAAAAATGTTACACCTAAAATCAATAACAATAAAAATTTGTTTTTCATACTTCATTAAATATTAATTAAACATTGACTTATCCGTCCTCTCTTTAAATATTCATGCAAACAATAAATCTTCATTTATTGCCCCATGCAGCCTTATTATCAGCAAAAAACGTGCAAATTTAATCAAATATTACAAGGAGTATTCAATTTTAACATTTTAATAACCATATATTCCTAATTACGTGATCATTACAAACCACACTTTCATTTTACCCTATTTAGAGATACTTTCATTTCTAACTAAATATTCCAAATACGTGTCCATTCAAAAGCAATAAATTATATTGGTTAGCATCTTGTGAAAATAACTCATTAGATATGAATTCTATTTTGTATATATGAAATCAAATAACACTCATTCAAACATCCCATTCAATAATATTTTCACAAAAAAAAACCGAGAGAAACTCTCGGTTAAATTCTTTAATAATACTTTATTATTAGAAATTATTCAATAGCATTACACTTCAAACCTACTTTCAATTCAGTTGTTACATCTAAAGCTCCAGGTAAATTATCTATAATGGGTTGCATCGGAACCTTCAAGATTGGAACTTCATAATCCCCAGGGACTAATCCTCCTATAAAGGGAACTAGAGGTTTCAAACTTTTAAGTAACACTTCATTCAAATACATATATATAGCATCAGCTTTCGTTCCTTTTGTTATTTCAAAATACACGGGAATCCCTCCTGTTAAAAGCTGCTCTAAAAGTGAAAGCATTGGATCTGATCCGGTAGAACGTCCTATTTTATCGGCTTCAACCTGCCGCATAATCATCTCTACATTTGGATACACATAACAAATATCATCTTTCACGTAATAATGAGCCAAATTCAACTCAGATAATCGCCAATCAGCATCAGGCTCAGGATTCTCATCTGTAGCAACAGCCGCATTATAAGTCGCAACAATATTTCCATCCTCTAAAAAAGCTACATCTTGTAAATACTGCTTTAATAACATTCCTCCCCCTAAAGAAAGTAAAGTTGCAACACCTCCTGTATTCAATTTCCCTTCAACCAAATAATAATCTTTAGGAAGCCATGTCATTTTTACTGTTGAAAGTTTCCATTTTTTCATCAACTCATTCTGGACAAACTTCACATCCACATCCACCGTCAACTTCCCTTTCACGATAGAACCTTCCAACGCCACTGTTCTCTCATCATTTTTATTCTCTGCAGCAAAAGTATAAACAGAGTTATTTTCCACCAATTGTACATCAGAAAACACCGTTTCACTCTCTCCCGGCACAACTCCTTGCAACTTCAACGTTGCACTCTTTCCATCCGCCGAATTAAAATCCACAGATTTCCCTATAAATACAGCATCACTATATCTTAAATCTAACACCCGCTCTGTACTTGTCGTAGAATAGATTCCATTAAAATCCTTTGGAGAATCCTTGTCATCATCATCACTACAACTAGTAATAAATACTATCCCTAAAATCATTAATATTAAAAACTTGTTCTTCATCATACTTTATTTATCTGTTAAAACTATTCTCATGTTAGATTTTTATCATTCACTCCTAACAAAAATTAAGCCAAGAATGTTCAAATCACTCATGATCATTTAAAATAGATCACACTTACATCCTATTACACTCAATAAAAGAGAGTTGTATCATACCATATAATACAACTCACTTAAATCACTTATATCTCAAATTATACTATTCCGTAATATTTCTTTGCGTCAACACCAATCCCAATTCCGCCGTTTTCCCTTCTTGAATAATCGGTCCCAAATCCGTGATAAATCCAGCGTAATTCTGGAATTCTTCAGGCATAACTTCTCCCAACATGGGTAACAAAGCCATAAATGGTAATAATGTCTCCCGGATCATATAGACATCCATTGTTTCTTTTTCCGTATCTTTCGAGATCTCAAAAGGAAGCCCCTGTTCCAATACGACCATGATCTCCGTCAACGGGTCAGAAGTACTACGCCCAATATCCTCCACGATGCCTGTAATATTTGCAGAGATATACAACTTTCCTCCCACCAAATTATAAAAGGCCATACCTTTAGGAGACGTTGCATATTGTGGATTATTCATATCACTATTGTAAGAAGCCGTGATATTGCCATCATTCGTGAAAGTTATATCTCTCAAAAACGTGGGCAACATCCATCCAAATATGCCATTCACAAACCCTATCACATTCTCTGGAGCGACCTCAGTCTCACCGTATTTCACCTTTTCCTTATCTGTCGTGAAAGTAAAATGTGTAGCCATAATGCCTGCATCCAGATTTCCTACCGCCCAAGTACCCTCAATATCCGTGGCCTTATTCTTCACCGCAAGAGTCAGGTTCATTTTTCCTCCTTCAATTTTCCCGGAGACCTTCACTTCCCGGAAGTCATTACTGCTCGTACCTTCCACTGCACTTCCCGTGATCGTCACGGGAATCGCCAATGCCGGTTCTCCCGGAATCACGCTACCCAAGGTCAGCGTGTTACCAGATAAAGCGACACTCTTTCCACTCAATACCATCCCGTCCCTTGACAACTCCAATCCCGAATCTTTATATGTCCCATCATAATTCGGATCTTTGTCATCATCGCTACAAGCGGAAAAAAACACGACGCCTAAAATCAACAGTAATAATAATTTGTTACTCATAATCGATCATTTGTTGGTTAATAATATTTGGAATAAATTCCTAAATATTAATCTACAGCAAAGTGTGAGCCCAAGTTCCAATAAATCGCCTCTAATTCCGCAACACACCCAAATAACAAGTGTCTATTTTCGCACAAACCCACGAATCACGTCCTTACTTTTATTACCTTTGTCCCCGATTAAAACAAATAAGCATATGAAACCCCAGAATTCATCCCGTGCCAAAGCCCCACGTAGCCGAAGTTTTGAAGTACAAGAAGAAAACACGTTAATGCCTTTCCTACTACAAGTCTTACATGATCAAAGCAGAACTGCCGTAAAATCATTCTTGGCCCACAAACTCGTGCAGGTAAACAATCGCATCACCACGCAATTCGCCTCTCAAACCCGGGGACACGGTTTCCGTCGGGATGAACAAAAGCGCGGCACCTTTTCACCATCCCATGCTCAACCTCCTGTATGAAGATGAACATTTGCTTGTCGTGGAAAAGGCAAGCGGACTACTTTCCATGGGAACAGAGCGAGATAAAACCAAGACAGCTTATTACATCCTGAACAACTACTTGAAAAACAAAGATCCCCGGAACCACATTTTTATCCTGCATCGCTTGGATAAAGAAACTTCCGGTATCATGATGTTTGCCAAAAACAAAAAGGTTCAGGAAACTCTACAAAAGAACTGGAACGAAATGATCCGGGAACGGAAATATGTCGCTGTCGTCGAGGGATGCCCACAACCGGAACAAGGACAAGTGAAATCTTATATCAGCGAAAATAAAGCCTTGATCGTACATGCCACCTCCTCGCAAGATGGCAAACTGGCCATCACGAACTACACGACACTAAAGTCAAATCGGCAATTCGCACTCGTAGAACTGGAACTAGAAACCGGACGTAAAAACCAGATTAGAGTACACATGCAGGAAATCGGCCACCCCGTTACGGGGGATCCAAAATACGGGGCCACGAAAAACCCCTTACACCGCTTGGCCCTACACGCTTTCAAGCTTAACTTTACTCATCCCGTCACGGGAAAGGTAATGAAATTCGAGACACCCGTTCCCACGAAATTCACGACCCTATTTAAGTAACTTGCGCCGTACACTCGCCGGAGTCGTAGGTATGTCTCGTTAATATCTTGGTCCCATTTCAAGACAAGATCAAGCGAAAGTGCACATCCCCGGAGCGTCAATTTCCCGTTGACTTCCGGTTAACTTCCCGTTGACTTACTAACGAGAGTACGGCACAACTACAGTGTAAGTAATACCCGTCACCCTAGAAGAAGAGCAATAAAAAACGGGGAATGCCCGTTCAAAAGCATTCCCCGCTACCAGAAAATATTTTATTTAAAACAATGACTCTATCAACTGGTCATCAGCAAAGTTCGGTAGTGTCACCTTCAAATTCGGATTCACCTCCATGGCACGTTTGATGGCAAAAACAGCCCCTTCGTTACGAGCCCAGCTACGACGGGAGATTCCATTATTCACGTCCCAGAACAACATATTCTTCAAACGCCTGTCGCTATCGGCAGAACCATCCAGCATCATTCCGAAACCACCGTTAATAACTTCTCCCCAGCCTACACCACCACCATTGTGGATAGATACCCAGGTCGCACCGCGAAAAGAATCCCCGATCACGTTATGAATAGCCATATCAGCCGTGAAACGAGACCCGTCATATATATTTGAAGTCTCGCGATAAGGAGAATCCGTACCGGAAACGTCATGATGATCACGTCCCAAGATCACGGGAGCAGAAATCTCCCCGGCAGCAATAGCCTTGTTAAATGCCTCGGCAATCTTGATACGACCTTCAGCATCAGCATACAAGATCCGGGCTTGCGACCCAACGACCAGATGATTCTCCATAGCAGCCTTGATCCAACGGATATTATCATCCATCTGTTGTTGAATCTCTTTCGGGGAATGTGTCTTGATTTCCTCTAACACACGAGCTGCAATCTCATCCGTCTTCGCCAAATCCTTCGGGTCACCACTGGAGCATACCCAACGGAAGGGGCCGAAACCGTAATCAAAACACATCGGTCCCATGATGTCCTGCACGTACGACGGGTATTTGAAATCTCCGTTCGGTTTCATGATATCAGCACCCGCACGGGATGATTCCAACAAGAATGCGTTACCGTAATCAAAGAAGTAAGTATCGAAACGAGCCACGCACTTATTGATTGCAGCCACGTGACGACGCAAAGATTCTTGTACCTTTTGCTTAAATAACTCCGGTTCCTCAGCCATCATCCGCTTGGACTCCTCGAAACTCACTCCCACGGGATAGTACCCCCCGGCCCACGGGTTATGCAATGAAGTCTGGTCAGATCCCAGCTCAACAGGAATATCTCCTTCCGCAAAACGTTCCCACACGTCCACCACGTTCCCTTGGTAAGCGATAGAAACTGTCTCTTTCTTCTCGCGAGCCACTTTCACTCGCTCCACCAGCTTATCCAGATCATCAATCACCTCGTCAACCCATCCCTGAGAATGACGGGTATGCGTAGCTTTTGGGTTAATCTCGGCAGTAATGCTGATACATCCGGCAATATTCCCGGCTTTCGGCTGCGCACCCGACATACCACCTAATCCGGCGGTAATAAACAATTTACCAGCTAACCCTTCTCCATGTTTGGAAATCTTACGCCCGGCATTCAACACGGTAATCGTGGTACCGTGAACAATTCCCTGCGGACCAATATACATGAAAGAACCTGCTGTCATCTGCCCGTACTGGGAAACACCCAAAGCGTTAAAACGTTCCCAATCATCCGGCTTTGAATAATTCGGGATCACCATACCATTCGTAACCACGACACGTGGCGCATCCTTATGCGACGGGAACAATCCCATCGGGTGACCGGAATATAGCACCAGCGTCTGCTCATCAGTCATTTCCGACAAATACTTCATTGCCAGACGATACTGAGCCCAGTTCTGGAACACCGCCCCGTTTCCCCCGTAAGTAATCAACTCGTGAGGATGTTGAGCCACGGCATAATCCAGGTTATTATTCATCATCAGCATGATACCCGCTGCTTGCAGACTCTTGTGAGGATAATCATTGATATTATGGGCATACATCTTGTAATCCGGACGGAAACGATACATATAAATACGCCCGTATTTCTCCAACTCCTCGGCAAATTCAGGAGCCAGCACGGCATGGTGTTTCGGGTCAAAATAACGTAAAGCGTTACGTATCGCCAGTTTCTTTTCTTCTTTCGTCAGGATATCTTTCCTTTTAGGGGCATGGTTAATCTCCGGTTCGTAAGCCTTCGGAGCCGGCAATTCTGCCGGAATCCCTTCCCTAATTGATTGTTGAAATTCTTGTAATGTCATTATATTATATTTTATTTCACTTCATTATCGAGGCAGATCAAGAATTAACTAGTAATCATTAATTTAATCTCTACTTTCTTCCCTTTTAACTTTTAGTTTTTAACTCACCAATCAGCTGGCTAAATTAATATTTTCAAATGAAAAAAACACTATTTTTGCCTAACAATAAAACAGAAGACGACATGAATATAAGAATAGGCGACATCGTACGATTTATATCAGACAAGCTAGAGGGCAAAGTTACCGGCATCATTGATAACAACACCGTGAACGTATATTGCGACGAATACGGATTTGAAATTCCTGCATCAGTAAACAACCTAGTAGTCATTCATTCAGATAGCAACATGACCAAAACAGCATCCGCCACGTCCATATCCGGACAGAAAAACGTGGTTATGGAATCGGCCGACACCCTTTATATCGCATTCGTCCCCGAGAACTTTAATAACTTGACAGAAAGTCGGTTTGATATTTATCTCGTGAACGATACTGCTCAAACCAGCCTTTATTCCATCTCGTTTCATGACGGGGAAAAATACACCGGAATCACGGCAGGTAACTGCAATCCGAACACGACATACCTGATCGGCAATTACTCGCTCAAAGAAATAGACACGATTAAAGCGATACACGTGCAATCCGTGTTCTATCAGAAAGGTGTTCATGCTCTTAAAAACGCTATTGACACGCAAATTAAGGTTACTCCGGTAAATTTGTGCAAGGCGGGAGCTTACAAACATACCCGCTGGTTCAATGCCACCTCACTACTCCGACCACTGGACAAGGAATCCATCCTCAAAGAAGAAGGGTTAGAAACCATTCCGGAACAATTTTTACAAAAAACGCCCCATAAAACGGAAGACACGCCCCACAAGGAAACTCCCAAACAATCCAATAGCAACATCATCGAGATCGACTTGCATATAGACAAACTACTCGACGACACGACAGGCATGGCAAACAAGGATATGCTGGACTACCAGATGGACGTGTTCCACAAAACACTGGAACAATACAAACTCCGCCGGGGCCAAAAGATCGTGTTTATACACGGCAAAGGAGACGGGGTATTGAGACAACGCATCCTTTGGGAACTCCAAACCAAGTACAAACGCTTCAACCATCAAGACGCTTCTTTCAAACAATATGGCTATGGAGCCACGATGGTCACGATTAAATAATTAAAGATTAAAGGAATATCCCACGGAACAGACCCAATTTTTCCCGTAAGGAGAATACTCATTCTGTATCACGTCATAATAAAACATCACGGAAATAGAGCCTGTTCCGGTGGGAATAACTCCACCCCCGCCTACCAGTATCGTGGGAACATAACGGAAGTCTATCTTCTTTCCATACGACTTTCCCCAACTCCCCTTTAATTCCGGTTGAATTTGAAGAGCAATATATCGTACCGGATTCACCCGCCCAAATACGTTTATCCCGAGATAATTCATATCATAACGATTGGAAGAATGGTGATAATTATAACTCACCCCACCACCTGCCGAGAAAAACTCGTTCCAGCGATACCCGATCTGGGGAGAAACATCAATACTGGTATAATCCCCGAAGGACATCCCGCAAGAACCGCTTAATGTCCATTTTCCCACTTTCCGGGACACGGACGATTTCAAGGGGACACTCTTTTTCACTGGAGCTTTCACCACTTGACGTTTTGCCCCGGATTTATAGATCGTGTCCAATCGAAAGCCATTACGATTTTCCTGTGCATTCACCCGCCCGAAAGAAACGATTACCAACAGCAAACAAACAATGCAGTATCTCATCATCATTCATCATTTTAATGGAAAAAGCTGTTCAAAGGTACCTTCAAACAGCTTTTATTTTATTTCAAAAAAGTTCTCTTCAAAAAAAATCGCTTTACGCGTGTAATTCTCCGATGTAACGTTCCGCATCAATAGCAGCACGGCAACCGGTTCCGGCAGCAGCAATTCCCTGACGATAAGTCGGGTCCATCACGTCTCCTGCGGCAAACACACCCGGTACATTCGTCTTGCAAGACTTACCTTCGGTAATGATATACCCTTGCTCGTCGACTTCGATATATTTTTTGAACACTTCTGTATTCGGAGTATGCCCGATAGCCAGGAAGAACCCGTCAATCTTAATCTCCTTGGTTGCCTCTTCCGGGGTTCCCTTCTTGTACACCAAACGAGCGCCCTCAACTCCCATGTCTGACCCAAACAATTCCAACGTGTTATGCTCGAACAATACTTCAATGTTTTCCGTTCTGAACACACGTTCCTGCATAGCCTTCGATGCTCTCAAATAGTTCTTACGAACAATCAAATATACTTTACGACACAACCCGGCCAAATAAGTAGCCTCCTCGCAAGCGGTATCTCCACCACCTACAACAGCCACGTCTTTTCCGCGATAGAAGAATCCGTCGCAAGTTGCACAAGCACTAACACCAGCCCCGCGGAATGCCTCTTCTGAAGGCAGACCCAAGTACTTGGCAGTTGCACCCGTTGCAATAATCACGGCATCCGCCTCGATCACCTTCTCCCCGTCGATCGTAACCTTGTGAGGATGACCGGAAAAGTCAACATCCGTCGCGATCCCGAAACGAATATCCGTTCCGAAACGTTCCGCTTGTTTTCTCATATCTTCCATCATCACCGGACCGGTCACGCCTTCCGGGTATCCCGGGAAGTTTTCCACTTCCGTGGTCGTGGTCAACTGACCACCCATTTGCATTCCCGTGTACAACACCGGATTCAAATTAGCTCTCGATGCGTATATCGCTGCCGTATACCCGGCAGGCCCTGACCCTATAATCAAGCATTTAACTCTTTCTATAGCATTTTCTGTTGACATAGACAATTCCTTTCTTTTAATTTACAATACAATTTCACGTAATGGATTGCAAAGTTACCTAAAAAAATGGTTTATCCAATTTTTTTTACCCCATATCCCCGTATTCTCATTCCCCAAACCCATGAAAACCTGCAATCTAAGCCAAAAAGCACAAACAATCATCAGATTTTTCTTTCAACTCCTTGTTTCATTCCAAAATTTTTTACTACATTTGCATCCGCATTTCGGGATGTAGCTCAGCCCGGTAGAGTCCACGTCTGGGGGGCGTGTTGTCGCAGGTTCAAATCCTGTCATCCCGACAGAAAGCGGTTTAGTAAATTGAAAAACAATTTATTAGACCGCTTCCCCATTTTTATACCGGGACAAAAACGGGACAAGTATTGGTACATATATATCTTTGCATAGTCACAACAGATGTGAGTAAGCAAAAAAAAAAATGACAAATCACGAAAAAACACGAATTGACGAGATCGTTTCCTACACACCCCCACAACTTTACACGGGAAAAGAATGGTATATCGGGTTCATGGCTTTTGATCCAGCACTAGGGAAACTTCATCGGAAACGGATAAAAATTAATCACGTGCATGGAGGGGTATGCGCAAAACGAAAATACGCTCAAGATCTTCTTAAGAGACTAAACGAACAATTATCTCAAGGCTGGAATCCTTGGATTGAAGCCGAGTACGGCAAATCTTATAACAAATTTGAAGAGGTATGCGAACACTACAAACGATACATCACCAAATTATATAAAGATGATGTGTTCAGAGAAGAGACATTTGTTGCCTACTCTTCATTTTTACGAAATCTACGCCAATATAACGAGCAACGAGATATACCTATCACATATATTTATCAGTTGAATTCTGCTTATGTTGTTGCTTTTTTAGATCATATTTATATCGACAGAGAGAATACAGCCCAAACTCGTGATAATTATTTATCATGGTTACGACAGTTCTCAACCTTCTTGCTACAACAACAGTATGTTAATGTCAAACCGACAGAAGGAATCCCGGTACTAGGTAAAAAAGCACACAAGAAAAAGCGTACTATAATCGAGAAAAATGATCTAATCCGCCTAAGTGATTATCTTAAAACACAAAATAAATATTATCTACTAGCTTGTTATATATTGTATTATTGCTTTATTCGACCTAAAGAAATGGCAAAAATAAAATTAGAACACATTTCTATAAAGAATCGGACCATTTTTGTTCCGGCAGACATTGCCAAAAACAGGGAAGCTGGAGTCGTAACCCTTCCTAAGAAGGTTTTACTTCTAATGGTTGATCTAAATATTTTTAATAACCCAAGTGACTCCTATCTATTTTCAACTGATTTTATGCCCGGATTCGAATATGTGAATGAAAAAAAATTTAGAGACTATTGGATCCGGGAAATCAGGAAAAAACTTCATTTTCCAGACTCATATAAATTTTACAGTTTGAAAGATTCAGGAATAACAAGTTTATTACGCGATAGAAATATTGATAAGTTAAGCGTGCGAGACCAAGCACGTCATTCTAATATTCTCATAACAGATATCTACACTCCTCATGACATCCAAGAAGCAAATGCATTAATTGAAACACACGAAGATGTATTTTAGCTTACAACCTACAACCAAAGGGCTGTCCAAAAAGTGAAGTGCACCCCAAAAGTTAGACATAAAACTTTTGGGGTACACTTCAGTTGGATAACTTAGACAGAGATAGCCAATAAATCCCGCCCCAATGTATGCAGGGCATTCACTATTTTTTGAGCCTGAGCCGGCCGTGGCTTAGAACGTCCACAAGCGTAATGACTAAGTTGCTTTTGATTTATTCCGGTTAAACGTTCCAATGCCGCCTTACTCAATATTTTCTCGTAGAAGAACAAAAGACTCTCCACGTCAAATTTGTATTCAAATTCGTATTCTTGATTCAAGACTTCCGGATATACATCTCCATCAGCTTTGGCACATTCCACGTAAAAATCAACACTTTCAAATAACTCTTTTTTTAGTTCACTAAAGTCACCCGTGACAGCAACAATAAAACCTGGAAGAATATCGACCGTCGCACAATAACCTTCCGGTGTTTTTGCTACTTGTACTCTCACTTTCTCCATAACTTTTCTCTTTTACTCGGGTTAGAAAACTAACCCGAATTGCTTTTCAATAACGTTCCAGTAATATCATCTGACGATCTACCGTTTACCGTGACCTTCCCCGGTTTGGTCGGGTGCTTGTATTGTCGGTGACTGCCTCTCTAGTGTACAAGCTGCCAACCGTCCTCATTGAGTTTTCTCAATATCTCTAATACTTTCACAGAACTCTGTTTTATTTATCCAACAATACCAAGATAGTAAAATTACTATTATCTACAAAACAAAGCGTAGCAACTTTACTATTAAAAAACCCGCCACGAGAATGGCGGGTTTCCTCTAAAGTTGTAAAAGTTTCAGAGATGCCCTATAACAAGAGCTGTACGTTTAATGTTATTACTTAAATCAAGTAACGCATCTAATAATATCTTCTTTTCATTCTCGGTAAATTGTACTTCTTTATTTCTAATCTTCAACCCATTTATACGCTGGCACAACCATGATCGACTCTTTCCAAAATAGTGTCGAGCAACATAAGACCACGAAATTGATTCATATATCCCTTCCAGATAAACACGTAACGTTTCATCGTATAATTTCTCCGCACGTTCACAAGATTCCTTCGCACCATTCACAAACGCTTGAGCGAGAATTTTACGATCTTCCGGGCTTTTGGAAGCTACAAATCGTTCCATTTTCTCACCAAATTCCCGCTCTTCTTCCTCGGAATGAAGAGTCAAGAATTCCGCTTTCATTTGTTCCAATTCCTCGTTTAATTCTTTGTAACTTGCCATATCTAAAATATTTAAAATTGTAAAGTTTCTTTGGGAAGCCCTCTTTCGAGAGCTTCCTGTCAACCTTTCAACCGGAGTAGTTCGATCAAACGATCTAAATGAAAGTCAATCATTCTCTCCAGTTCCTCTTCCGACATATCTTTTTTCAAAATATGCCAGTAAAGGACATAGAACCTAAGACTATTTTTCTCATGTTCTATCCGAGCCTTTAGCTCTTCATAGGAAAACATTTCAAAGAAACTTTTACACTACAAATATAGATAAACATTTGTTTATTACAAAATATTCGTTGAATCATTTTTTATGAATTCGTTATTTTCTCAACCATTGTCAATAGTGCCACACGCCTCGACAGCGTGAGATTATCAATCAACCCCAATTCTTTTAAGGTAGCAAGTAGATACGGCATATTATCCCGGATGTCCTTCCGTGATACCCCGTTGCAGAGGTTAAAAAGCATAGCGGCCAACCCAGCAAGTATCACGGCATTGGCAGAAGCAAATATATAGCAAAGGTCTTAGTATGGCACACGTAGAAATACAACATCGGATTGCAAGCAATCCGGTTCTCCGGTACTTGAAATGTCACGGGCATTGCAGGTAAAGATTCCCCCAGCTCAACAAAATAATTATAGCGATCCGCCCATTCCGGCAGTAATAAAAAAAGTCTCTTTCAACGCATCAATTTTCTCTTTCATATTACAGTCTGTTTACGAACAAATGAAACCGCCCAACCGCCATGACCGAAAAACAATGACGGCTCCAATGGCATTACTTGTACTGGTGACGTGACAAACTCCAACACCCCACAATTTTTACTCTCTTCCCGCATATCCGTCAGGATCAACTGCATTAATTCGAGTCACCGTTGCATTTTCATTGCCTCATTCAACATATCGTTGTTTGCCTCGTTCAACTCATATATTGATCATATTACAAATATAGGTAATTAATTACCTATAAACATCTGAACATAAAAATAACGGTAACTCCGAAGAATCACCGCTAAATATTCTATTTCTGATATTAAAATTTAATTGCATTTTGTTTCACCATGCCCTAGCTTTATTTTCACAGATATAGCTATTATGCACGATTTTACCGCATACCATTCAACAAACTTTGCACCCCCATCTCCAAATCCAGCAATCCCTTTTTAGCCTCCAAGCCTCCCCCGTAACCGACCAATTTATGGTTACCCCCAATCACCCGATGACAAGGAACAAAAATCGAAATAGGATTCGCACCATTAGCTGCAGCCACGGCACGAACAGCTTTCGGGTTTCCCAACTTTTTAGCCAACTCGCCATAAGACACCGTTTTGCCGTATGGTATATCCAGCAACTCCTGCCACACCGAATTCTGGAACTCCGTTCCCGTAAAGACGAGCGGAATATCAAACGTTTTCCTCTGACGAGCAAAATATTCGTCAAGCTGGATGATTGTTTTCCGGATCACGTCAGAAACACCCTCTTCGTAATCGGCCCCTAGCGCTTTCTGAATCCGTTTATCAATAGATGCCCTGCGTTTTTCAAACATCCAGTCACACAAACAAAGCTTACCTTCGAAAGAGCCAAGAATCAGCTCTCCACAAGGAGATTCATAATGTTGAATTTGTATCATTTCTTCTACTTTTTATTTTTGTACTTTCCTTCAACCACGACCTTTTCTATACAATCAATCCAAATGACAAGTTATAAAAGTAGAACATTATCCCGATATTCCCAAACGACACCCCAAATTTTACTGATTCGTTTCCAGCATCCGGATCAGACAATCCCGTTGTATTGAAAAGTTTGTATCTTCCTGCTGAACATATTTAAGCAAACGAATCCCATCCTGACGCAATTTCGACTTCAACAAAATATCATCCTCCACTTCCTCCGAAAATCTCAACAGGTACATGGACGCAAGTTCAATCTTACCAATCCTGTCTTCCTCGTTGGCATATCGGTCAATCAGTTCCTGCACATCCATCGTCGCCAGCTCCTTCACGGGAAATCCCAACATTTGCTGCGTCAACAAGTCATACTCGTCCCGATCCTGCTGGCGAATCTTCTTCTTATTCAATATAGCCCTAGCGATTGCAGAAATAATTTCTTGAATCATGCGCACGAGATAATCCTGTTTTACCATAATACCGTCCTCCAATATATTTACAAGCAAAAATAAAAAATAATATCCACGTGAAGGAATAAAATTCACTAAATCATTTGGTTTATAAAATAAACTAATTTATATTTGTATCAACAAAAAGAATAGCGCTATTTTTTTGAGAATATAGTTTATAAAACAAACCACTTTACAAACACCAAACGCAACAAACATGGAAGAAAAAAAGTTTACAGAGAAAGAAAGTTTAGAACTTATTTCTCAAATGATACAAGCAACCAGAAAGAACCTCGCAAAAGATCAAGGGAATTACTTCATCATCTACGGCTACACGACAGCCATCTTGTCGATCATTATCTACACGTCACTCTGCATGACCCACGCCCCTTGGTGGTGGGCAGGCTGGTTCCTCATGTTCCTGCCGGTAATTATCCTCGCGTTCAAGGAAAAAAGGAACACCCCGACCGTCGTCACTTACACAGACAGCATGGTCAATAAAGTCTGGCAAGTGGTAGGCACCTTGTTCTCGTTAACCGTGCTGGTCATGCTGGCTCTATCATTCATTGTCGGAAGATGTGATTTCACGCTCATGCTCCCGTTATGCCTCCTGTACGCAAGTATCGGGACTGCAATCACGGGATTGGTTATCAGGGAGAAGTGCTTGCTCTACCTCCCGTTTGTGGGTTTCGTGTTCGCCATATATATGCTGATGAGTTACACGATAAATAACAGTGCCACCATACTCTGGAATCTCTACTTTGGCCTGTCATTTGTTGTCATGATGATCATACCGGGACATATTCTGAACAATAAATCCGAAAAACTATGAGAGAATTAGATCCGCTATTACATTCTCAATTACGTCTGGCAATAGTCTCCCTGCTCTTGTCGGTAGAGACAGCGGATTTCGTGTACTTGAAAGAGAAAACGAATGCGACTGCCGGGAACCTAAGCGTGCAACTGGAAAAACTCGAAACTGCCGGGTATATCCAAGTGAAAAAAGAGTTCGTCGGGAAAAAGACCCGCACGTCATGCCAACTGACCGACACGGGCAGGAAGGCTTTGGAAGACTATATAGACGCTCTTAGAGAATACCTTAACTTGTAAAGAACTATTCCCCCCACCTCACGACCTCGCCAATGACAGGAATCAACACGTGTAACGAGTCGTTCTTTGCCATGTTCCTCTCGTTCCGTAACGGCTCGTCCCAACGATGGTGGGCCAGCGCATACTTGGAATGATGCACGGTCATCACCTTTTTCGCTTTCAAGTCCAAAGCTGCCCGAATCAAATAATCAGGCATCAAGTGGATATACTTCCATCCCTCGTTATACTGCCCATTCTCAAGAATGGCCAAGTCTATATCCGGAAAACAATCCCCGATCCGGGCAAAATGCGTGTCGTAACCACCGTCTCCCGCCAGATATATCTTCCGGGAAGGAGTTTCAAGCAGAAACGAAGCCCACAGCGTTTTATTGGCAGAAAGTCCTCGCCCCGAAAAATGGCGGGCAGGTAGGCAATGCATGACAAAACCGGAATCTAAACGAACCTCTTCTTCCCAATCCAACTCGACTATGCGCTCCTTATCGAATCCCCAGTACTCGAAATGCTCGCCAACTCCCAAACCGCAAATCACTTTCCCGATGTGATCTTTCAACGCCCGTACGGTATGATAATCCAGGTGATCCCAATGATCATGGGAAATAACCAAATAATCAATATCCGGCATATCCTCCGGGTGATAAACGTCCGTTCCCTTGAACGGCTTGTTAATAAAAGACACCGGGGAGGCCATGCAGAACACCGGATCCACAAGCACCCGTTTCCCATCCACTTGAACCAGATAAGATGAATGCCCGAACCACACCAGCACATCCTCTTCCGGATCGATCTGCCGCAAATCCGTTTTCACCACGGTCAACGCCGAGTCCGGTTGCAGTCCGGTCTTATCCTTAAAAACGAAGCCCAGTAATCCCTGCAAACGTCCCTTATCCGAGGTCATTAAAGGAGTTTCATGTATATTGCGGAAAGCCCCATCCCGGTAATTCGGCGAACGTTCAATCCTTGCCAACCGTTCTCCCCGGGGAATTCTCCCGAAACTCGGCTGATTCACGAAAACAATTCCGACAATGGCCATAATCACCACGATCGACAGCACAATCCATAGTATCATACGCTTTCTCGAACTTTTTATTAATTTCATAAATACAACTCAATAATAAATCTATCGCAAAAATAAGCAAATACACCAAACTCCCGTGTACACGAATTACAGGTATTCATACCTAAATTACGGATTCTCCTTTCACACCCGTCATCCCCTCACCACGGGACGACGGGGTAACATTATTGTTCGGGAGCAGAAACAGGATTGTGATAGTTATACCTTGAAAAAAGAGTAGCACACCCCATTCATTACCACCTGTAAACGAATCAAGGTTTGTATATCTTGGGTCTCGTCCGTCCCTCTCCTTCCAAGTATTCCACTTTAAAAATATTCACGCAAAAGACAAAAATTGACAGGAGCAAAGGCCCGAAGATCACCCCCATGAAACCAAATAGGGAAAGTCCGATAACCACTCCGAAAATCGTAATCAACGGGTGAGTATCCGCCATTTTCTTCTGTAACATGAACCGAACCAAATTATCGACATTCGAAATCACGACCAAAGCATAGACTGCTAACCCGATCGCCATTCCCCAATGTCCCGTCATCCCCATGTACAACGCCAGCGGGGCCCAGATCAATGCCGTCCCTACAATCGGGATAATCGTGGCGAAACAGGACAAGAATCCCCACAACACGGGACTCGGTGCCCCGAATATAAAATACCCCAATGTGGCAACAGCCCCTTGAATCACGGCAAGCAAGGGAATCCCGATCGCATTCGACTTCACGATCATGTTGAACTCGTGTAGTATATTCTTTTTATTCCGTTTATTAAACGGTAAAATATCGCTCACGTACTCCTCCATATCCCGCCCGCCAATCAGCATGAAATAAAGCACGAAAAGCAGTACCACCACGTTAATGGTAAAACTACTGATGCTCCCCATCAGGAACTGACCGACCTTCGGCAAGGCTGCCAATATTGTATCTATATTCCCTTTGCTTAAAAGATCATACCCTACTTTTTCCCGGATCAGCTCAGCCACATGCTCCACCGGGGCAATCAAGCTATGCGGGTCCAGGTTTATGGCCTGCAACTTGTTCACGAACACCCACACGACAATCGACAGGGGAATAAGAAAACAAAGAATCGTCTCGCATAACAAAAGAATAGCCATGATACTACGTTTCATCCGTTTCTTTTCCGTCAAATACAGCATCTGATTACGCAAAAGAATATAAATCGTCATGGCACCCAAAATCCCACTGAAAAACGGCAGAATTTGAAAAAATATAAGAATTCCCAACAACAGAATAATCGCCACGAGGGAATATCTCCAGTATTGTTCTTTAAGACTCATTTTATCACAATTTAAGTTCACGATATGTCCCTAAACAGATGTCCGAATAACCATCCGCCCGGTTATCGTGTTAACGAAAACGACGAAAAAATGTTTAAATTTACATCACCCTTTTACAACAACCGGCAATCTCTTCCCCCTTCATACCCGAAAAGACAACGTAACAGGTTAATTCAAGGCCCTACGCATTTTCTCCCGATCCAAGATAATAATCTCCTGCCGATTTACGGAAATCATCCCCTCATCAGCCAGCTCGTACAACACCTTGGCCAGTGCCGGACGAGTCACCCCGAAAAACTCAGCCAATTCCTGCTGCGACTTTCCCAACAACACTTTTTTCTTATCGGGAGAGGCGAGTTCCAGAATATAATGGATCAATTTTCCACGAATCGTCTTGAATGACAGGAACTGCAAACGCCCGGTCAGAAATGTCGTCCGGTTTGCATTCACAGACAAGAAATTACGCAGGAAACTTTCATAACGTCCCATCTGACGGAACACGGATTCTTTCGTGGCGATAAACACGTCAGCCTTCTCCGAAACGGTAGCT
>OKWJ01001211.1_pt1 | contig 20580 bp, 18 predicted proteins | sample 1607121 | NCBI WGS metagenome assembly OKWJ01 (sample SAMN04414080, study PRJEB24778) | human gut metagenome | material: faecal | host: Homo sapiens | reverse complement strand
GCCTGATCCCGGCCTCGAAGATCTCGACGCTCACGCAGGGGATGTTCGTCGGGGCTGTGGCCGACAGCTTCGAGCAGCCTATCGAGCAGAAGATATTCCACGCCGAAATCGTCGTGGACAGCGCAAAGGTCAAGGCCGAGACGGCCCGCTATGTGAAGATACCCATAATCACCGACTTCAGGGACGAGAACGGCGTGGAGCGCATGCAGGAAACGATCAAGGAGAACTACGACCGTATCAAGGCCGAAGCCGCGGAGATCGTCGACAAGGAACTCGACCGCCTACGCAAAGACCCCGTGCTGTGCAAGCTGCTGCCGCCGGAGCAAGGAGCATAAAGAGACGGAATTGTGTCAAAACGCAGATTTTTGATACATCCCTATTTCGGTCAGGGTTTAGTAAGATAACGAGAGTGCAGAAAAAGGGCAAGTGTTTTATTTACAGTATATTAGTTCTCTGTTTGCATATGCTTGGAGTAATAGAAGCAGCAAAATCGGGCAGGTTTAACGGTAAGTTCGGCTACTTATCCGTTATTTGTCCGAAATGCTTTGTTTTTTTTTTTTTAAATATTATTTTTCAACATTTTACATCGAAATTCCGCATAGCAAATAACTTGGCTTAACGTTTGACAGACCTTCAATGTTCGAGTTATCATGCAACGCAGCACTTTCCAAGTCTTTTTCTACGTGAAAAGGCTATCGGAAAAATACGGTCAAGTCCCCATTATGGTTCGGTATTACGATCAACGGCACGATGTCGCGGTTTAGCTGCAAACTCTCCGTTCGCGCCTCACTCCGGGATGCCAAGGCTAACCAAAGCGGCAGGCAAAAGCCTCGAAGCCCAGCACATCAACGAAAAACTGAAAAATATCAAGACCAAGCCTCTGCGATCGGAATTCGTATGTCACGGTCGAAAAGATCCGCAACGCCTTCCTCGGTATGGGCGATGACTGCTGCCTGCTGCTGCAGACCTTCGACGAATACCTTGCGGGCTTCTTCAAACGTGTCGATAAAGATCGTGCTTATTCCACCTACGAGGATTACTGTCTGCGTCGCAGGCGTCTTGCTGCTTTCCTCGAATATGAATATCATGTCAAGGCCATTCCTTTCAAAGAGCCGGAACGCGACTTTATCGAAGAGTTCGTCGTTTACCTCTCCACGGTAAAAGGTCCTGCCTCCGGAACGATCCATGCCGGGGTCAAAAAACTGCGTCTGATGACCTATAACGGTGTATAAGAACGGCTGGATTTCCGTCGCCTCTTTCGCGGGATTCCATGTCAAACCGACATACGCCGAACGTCGTTATCTTCCATGGAACTGGAGCAGTCGTTCATCGAAAAATTCCACGCCTATCTGCATCATGACCTCGGCATATTCTCCAACGCCTCGTCCGGATTCAACTGCCTGAAATATCTGGTCAATACTGCCTTCAACAACGGCTGGATGCCCCGCAACCCTTTAACACTCTACCGCTGTACTTCTCCGCAATGTGCGGAATCTTTGCGGTGGCCGGGCGACGAGGCCGTATCATTGCTGCCGATGGGGTTCTCGACAGACCGCAGCCGAAGGTGGTACAGAACGTCGGCGGCAATTTCAGCACTTTCTATCGAACGCTTATGCAGGAAGCGTTCGCAAAGAGTGCCGTAAACGGGCCGTCGAAGATGGAAAGTTTTAGACTCGAAGATAAGCAAATTAGCAAGCGAAGTATCATATGACATAGCAATACGGTATTGGAGGAATAAACCGTAAATTATATCTTTGCTCCTGATAAAACAATCCTTCTCATTATGAGACGAACTATAATTCTATCTGTTTTTACCATGCTGATATTCATCAGCTGCCAGAAAAACACTATTGTTGAATTACGGTTGAAGCATGCGGAAGAATTGATGTCGGAGCATCCTGATAGTGCTTGGCATATACTTGAATCCATCGACCGACAAGCACTCGATTCCCGGCGCATAAGAGCCCGTCATGCTCTTTTGTCGTCACAGGCGCTCGACAAAAATTATATCGATGTAAACAATGATTCTTTAATCTGTATTGCTATTGACTATTACGCGAATCATGGCAGTTATGAAGATCGGGCTAAAACATATTACTATCACGCGATAGTTCAAGGTAACGCTTCAAATACAGAGGCAGCCATCAAAGCTCTCGTTATGGCCGAGGAATATGCCAAGAAAACAAAAAACAGTCTCTTGAACGGTTTAATATTTTCGTATCTTGGAGATCAATACTATAGTCAATATAGCTTTGATGGAGCCATTGCGGCTTATTCTTCTGCAATTCCTTTCTTCGAAACTATCAAGAATAAAACTTACCTTTTATACGTATTATGGCGAAAAGGTGTATCGCTGAATTTGGCCGATAATCCACAACAAGCGATCGAGTGTTTATCCGAAGCGCAAACGATCGCGGTAGATTTGGGAGACCGCCCCGCAATCTTGGATATTATAGCTTCCATCGGAGGAATAAAAATAGATAGGAACGACGATATAACATCCTTACAAACTTATAAACAAGATATATTCGATATATATAACAGATATGCTGATGGAGAAATTCCGGTGGAGCATTATCCTCTTATCGGATATATTTATTGGCAGGAGGGACAGATCGACTCCGCCCGTATATTGTGCAATCGATACTATTCGCTCCAACCTCATATAACATCATTGAATGTGGGCGTTTTGAGTATTCTGTCTCAGGTTGAAGAATCGGATGGCAATTATAAAAAAGCGTTATTTTACGAACGTTTGTACTCCAATTATTCCGATTCTCTCAATATGGAATGGCGCAATAACCTGGTGCAAAATCTCGAACGGAAATATAGAACCGAATATTTTCAAAAGTCCTATGCCGCATTGAAAAAGACGAGCCGGTATGCGATGGTATCTTTGATTTTGGTTATTGCAATAATCATAATTCTTGCAGCGGTTGTAATTGCGTCTTACAAACGGGCCATATATCGAAAAAATCAGGAACTCAGCGAATATGAACATTATATAAGGGAAAGTAAAACGCATTATGCGGAACTGACCCATGAGTATAATGAAATCAAAAGGAATCTGACGATTCCCAATGAGCATTCTCAAACCTTATTTGTCATCTTGGAGAATAGAATCAAAAGCCTGCAAAAATTACTGGAATTGGCATCTATTTGTGAAACGAATCCAGATAATTTTTACAGACAATTCAAGGAACACCTCAAGGTCGCTTCCGGAAAAAATCAAGAATTGGCGAATGATGTGATTGCTATCGCGAACTTATCCTGTCATGGAATAATTGACTATTTACAAAAGTCATATCCGGCACTTTCACAACGCGAACTTTGCTATTGCGGGTTTATTTGTTTGGGATTTTCTCCGGAAAGTATTCGGATTTTATATAATCATACGAATACTTACAGCATCTATACGCTGCGAAGCAAAATTCGCAGTAAATTGGGAATAACGAACGATTCGTCGAACCTCGAAAAATACATCGTAGAACTGAAAAAATACCTGGGTAAAACGACTGATCTTGTATAACTATTTGTATTTCAATAGAATACCCCCCCCCACGCAGAACCGTCTGTGGGGGATTTTTATTTTATTACACTGAAAATCAAATACTTGAACTCAACACTCCGGCATATAATATTAGTATATGATTTTTATTATACATATAATTGATAATCAAATAATTGCAGAACATAGTATAATATCGAAATGTATGGTTTTTTAATATTTTTCCCATTTCAAATTTTTAAATTTGACATACACAATTACTAATAATAAACATAGAAAAATGAAAAGGATTATTCTTCTTATGTTTCTGAGTTTTCTTGCGTGTGGAGAACTCGTTGCGGCCAATGAAATTAGCCGGGAAGTAAAAATCAAAATTGTTATTTTAGGAGGAGATAGGCCTCGCCCTCGGTCAGAACAAAGCTGGAATATCGTGGCTGCCGAATTGAACGGCAACCTATTATTTATTGATTTCTATGAAACCGTCGGCAAGGTTACAATTACGGTGAAAAATTCATATGGACAAATCGTCTGTTCGCATCCTTGCGATACGACATTCGAGCCGGTAGTAATCATGAATGTCCCCGTTGATAAGGATAATTATACCATCAATATTATCGGAGACCAGATAGAAGCTTACGGAGAGTATTACTTATAGAACGCCCATTATAATAATCGATTGAATGTGGGCTGACATAAAGGGCATTTAATTATTGAAATTCGGATTGCGCAGTCCTGAGGGAGGTTGTCGAAAATCCTTAAAAAGAGTAGACACTAATACTAATTTTTACAATGTTATGAAACGTTTTGAGGTAATCAACGGTTCGAAGTTCGAACGTTTATCGTACACTGAAATGGCTCAAACCAAAGGTGGGCAATTTTGTATTTCCTGCATGAAGCGGGGGCGGGCCATTCGAATCGGCTGGAAAACACAGGAAGAATTACGCCAAGAAAATATTCCGACTTCTTTCCCGATGCGTTAATTAGACGAGATAGAGGAGAGGGAGAATTTCCTCTCCTCTATCGAAACAACTTCTCCATTATGAAAAGGAATATATTTGTTTTCGCATTGATTTTATCAATTATCACGTTTAATTACGCCGTTGTATATGGAGACGTAGCCTATCAAAATGCAGACAGCCTCGCACAAATCCGGGAAAATCGAGAAATAAAAATCAGCGGCAAAATCGACATAACGGATATTGCAACGCCGGCAACAGAGGTACCCAAGTTTCTCTCATTGTCGGGCCTGCCCCATCCTTTCAATGATTCCATACCGGAATATATATTGGATCAGGTAACACTCCGAAATAAAAGTTTATCTAAGGACTCATTATGCAGTGCAGACTTAATTTGGGTACTTCGCCCCTATCTGCAATGGCTGCAAAATATCGATCCTCATTTTCGGGTCGAACCGCAACCCGTTCATTTCTCGGATGTAAAAAAAGCCGATGATATTTCCGTATTCGGTTTTTTATCGCTCAACGTCAATGATACGCTTATCGTAGATCGTTCAATCGACCCTCTCTTTCAACAAGGCGATCGAATCCTGCGCATCAATGATGTCCCAGCCTCACAATATCTTCAATATTGCTATGACGACAGACATATCTACCCGTTCACCCTTTTATCCAATTATCATTATGCGATTATTACTGCATTTGATTACAAGATTCGTTTGGCTCGCAAAGGCAATATTTTGGAAATCAATACATCCGGCTTCCCGTGGAAAGACGTGTATCTCAAATTGAACCGACAACGTGAATTTCAAAGTCGAATCTTCAAAGATGCCAAAACAGGATATTTTTCGATCGGAGAGTTTTATCCTAATAACAATCTTCTGATTCGCAAGCTGCGAACGGCCGTACTTCAGGCTCGGCGAGAGGGATGTACTTCGTTCATATTGGATTTAAGAGGCAATCCGGGCGGTAACGGACATTCATTCGACAGGCTGCTATCCATATTCATCAATCGGTCGACCATTCCGTATTTGAAGAACGAACGATTAAAAGTCTCTCCATGGACCTTAAATGATTACGATTTTCTGACCTCGGATATGCTCGGTTCGGTCATCGAGGTTCCAAGTCAACACATAAATAAAACCATATACCTCGATCAACAATTATACATCCCGGGGATGCAATACTATGTATTGATGGACAAAGATACGAGTTCAATAGCCGCATCGTTCTGCAATATTCTGCAATACAATGGCGCCGCCCTGTTAGCCGGGGAACCACTACGCCGCAATGCGTTGAAATACGGGGAAACTGTGGAGGCCCGATTCGGAATTTCCGGATTATATCTCTGCGTATCGACGGTCGAATACGACGAATACACCCGTGCTGTCGACGGGGTGCTGATGCCCGACATCGCCATTCCATACATAGCGCAGGATTACCTTTCGGGAGGGGATGCCATGCTCGACAAATTGCTGGAAATCATTGAATCCAACCCAATAAATTAAAAGTACATGACCGATCTGAAATGGTCTCGTTTCAATTTTCCGGTCGAAACGGAAAAACATCGGATATATATAAGAGTTGCGCAACTCAAGGAGTATTCTGAAAATCCTAAAAAGAGTAAGAAGTTAATTTAATCAATTGAATTATGAAACGTTTTGAAGTAATCAACGGTTCGAAGTTCGAACGCCTTTCGCATGCAGAAATGGCTTCTGTAAAAGGCGGCCGAGTGTGTATTTCATGTATGAAACGTGACAGAAAATTCAAAGTTGGGGTAGAAGGTACCAGTTGGTACTTTGGACCTAACAAGACTCCGTCGTACAACAACGGTGAATTTGATGACATGTACTAATCGCTAAACGCAGGATTGTTACGGCGCAAATAACCGTAACAATCCTGTATTTATTACTATTTTATTACTATGAAAAACCGCATGTCCCGCCTCCAATTATTGTTTTGTATCCTTACATTTATAGCAATTTTACCATGTGCTGCACAGGATACTAAATCATACGCACACACTCTGGAACTGCGTAACAGCCGCATGGTTCCTGTCGAGAATCGCGCCATCGAAATTTACGACGTCGTTACTCCCAGAACCGAAATCGGACAGAGATTGTTCAAAATACACGAGCATCCGGCTTTCGATTCCCTGTTGACCCCCGAAGCGGAGCAGCGCATCCTTTCGGAGATCAATCTGCGCTGTAATAAGCTCGACAAGGATACGCTCCTGACATCCGATCTGATTTGGGTGTATCGCCCTTACTTCGATTGGCTCTTCAACGAAGATCCCCACTGTCGAATTGAGCCCATGATTCCGGCCAAAGACGTGCGAGAGACCAAACGCCTCAAGGTTCCGGAATTCGACGTTTTATGCATCAATGACACGCTGATTGTCAACCAATCTCTCGACCCGGATTATCAAACAGGCGATCGAATCCTATCTGTCAACGATATTCCGGTATCTACCTTTTTGGAATATACCTACCCCGACCGCTACGATACTCCAGCCAATATCATGCGCCATTATTATTTCAGCAATGTCGTTGATACATTCCGGATTAAACTGGAACGCGGCGGGTGCATAATCAACACAAGTACAGCCGGTGACACCCAAAGCCGTGTAGTGCTGAAATTGAAGCAACAGCAAGCACTAAAGGTACAAACGTTCCCCGATGCCAAGAGTGCTTGTATTACCATTCCCTCTTTTTACCCTAACAATAGTTGGCTCATCAAAAAACTACATAACCAAATTAAAAAGTTTAAGGCCATCGGCATTACCAACGTCATTCTCGACTTGAGAATGAATCCCGGAGGAAACGGAGATCGATTCGACGAACTACTCTCCATTTTCATCAACCGGCCATCGGTGAAATACCTTCGAAAAGCCAAAGTCAAATGTTCGCAGAAGACGATAGATCTGTATGATTTTCTTACAGAAGAGATGCTTGGACAGACTGTTGAACTGCCTGACAACGAGATTGTACGTGAATTTCCGTTACAATCCGAGATGTATATTGACGGAATGCGATATTACGTGTTGATGAGTCGAGATACAGGCTCGATAGCAGCTTCGTTTTGCAATATTCTTCAATTCAATGACGCAGCATCGCTCGTAGGAGAACCTCTTTTGCACAATGCCCTGAAATACGGAGAAACAGTGCAGGGCAAAACATTATTGCCCACGTTACTCAAACAGACAGGTATTTCAATCGTCGAATACGATGAATACACCCGTGCTGTCGACGGGGTGCTGATGCCTGATATCGCCATTCCATACATAGCGCAGGATTACCTTTCGGGAGGGGATGCCATGCTCGACAAATTGCTGGAAATCATTGAATCCAACCCAATAAATTAAAAGTACATGACCGATCTGAAATGGTCTCGTTTCAATTTTTTGGTCGAGACGGAAAAACATCGAAAATATTTATACAACAGCTACTCCAATAGCTTAATCGCATTGGACGACTCGTTGTACGAGAGCCTCCTGTCTTTATCTCGGGATAATGGAACGTCAGTTTTGTCGGCATTTTCCGAAGAGGAAATAGAATATCTGAAAAAAATATATGCGCTGGTCGGAGACGACGATGCCTTGGTAGACATTCTTCATCATCAAAGCATGTCTCGGTTGTATTCGAAAAAGACCCTGGTCCTGACCATCGCACCTACTCAAAGTTGCAATTTTGCTTGTACGTATTGTTTCGAGAAATGGCGTCAGTCGGGTGCGCTTTCGAATCGGACCGAAGATGCGATCATAAACTATATCAAGCATCTAAAGCAGGAGGATGGCCTTGAATCAGTCAATCTTACATGGTATGGCGGGGAGCCGTTATTGCAATATAAAAGGGTTATCTCATTAGCCCGAAGAATTGATGTGCTGGGGCTGAAAATCAATGAAAATCTGCTGATAACCAATGGATATTTCTTCACACCGGAAGTTGTCGAAAAACTGGTCGAAGCTAAAATCTCGGAAATCCAGATAACTCTCGATGGGTTCAGGGACACTCACGATATTCGGCGACCTTTGGTCAATGGAAAAGGAACATTCGATACGATTATCAAAAATTTGGATGATTATTATAACGGTCGTTTCAGGGATGCATTCGCCATCGCTATTCGGGTAAATATCGACAATCGGAATTATGAAAGCTTTATGGAAATATACCAATGGCTGAACGATAGGTATAAATCTAAAAAGCTAATCGTATACCCCGGAATCGTGGTTCTGGATGAAACCGATTGCAACGCCTCGACATGCTTGAGTCGAAATGCCGTAACGGATATTTTCCTCGATTTATTTACCAAATACGGAGTCGTCACGGAGGAATTATATCCCGATGATGTGAATATGGAATGCATGACCCGCAGCCCGTATAGCATGCTTATCGGCAGTCAGGGCGAAATTTACAAATGTTACGAGGACCTCGGGAATAAAGAGCTGACCGTAGGGAACATCAATGACCCGGAAATATGGCACAATTACGAATTAATCGCGAAATATGCCGTAGGGATTGACCATTATAACGATCCGAAATGCCGTAAGTGCAGTTATTTGCCTATATGCCGAGGCGGTTGTCCCATTCGTCGTTTCGAGAATGTATATAAGGGGAAACATAACGATTGTTGCACGCCGTTCAAAGGCCGCATAAAAGACTATATTGAACTATACTCGAAAATTCTTAATGACTAATCGTATATGGTCTTCCCCTCTTTTACCCAGCTCGATGCGATGGACTGCGGGCCGACGTCGCTGCGGATCGTGGCGCAGTACTACGGGCGGCACTACTCGCTTCAAAATCTGCGCGAGCGGTGCCACATTACGCGCGAAGGGGTATCACTTTTGGGTATCAGCGACGCCGCGGAGTCGATCGGCTTTCGTACTACGGGGGTGAAGATGACCTGGGAGCAATTGCGGGAGAAGGCAACACTACCTTGTATCGTACATTGGAACCAACAACATTTCGTGGTCGTTTATAAAATCGTCAAAATCCATAATGATTGGGAGATTCATATTTCCGATCCAGCCGCAGGGTTATTGAAATACAGAGAAGCCCAATTTCTGAAATCGTGGATACAAAGCGGTCGTAAATCATTCAACATATCGGTCGATTCAGCTTCGGCGTCTTCCGCTGCATCCCGATATGGCATCGCCCTGTTGCTGGAGCCTACGCCCCAATTCTACAAGGAGAAGGGCGACGAGGACAAGCGGCTGAAACTGGGTTATCTGCTGCAATATCTGCGCCCGTACAAGAGCTATCTAGTGCAACTGGCCTTAGCGATGCTCACGGCCAGCGTGCTGAGCCTGATCCTGCCGTTCCTCACGCAGTCGGTCGTGGACAAGGGCATCGGTACGGGCAATCTCTCGTTCGTGGTGATGATGCTCATCGCCCAAGTGGTGCTGGTACTGGGCCAGCTGGCCAACAACCTCATCCGCTCGTGGCTGATGCTGCACATGACCACCCGGATCAGCATTTCACTCATCTCGGACTTTTTGGCCAAGCTCATGCGTCTTCCGATCGCCTTCTTCGATTCGAAGATGGTGGGCGACATCATGCAGCGCATCGGCGACTACGACCGCATTCAGTCGTTCCTCACGGGCTCGCTGCTGAGCATGGCGATGGCCGTCGTGTCGTTCGTCATCTACGGAGCCGTGATGGGCGGCTACGACCCGACGATTCTCGGCATCTTCCTGTTGGGCAGTGCACTCTACATCGGCTGGATCCTGCTCTTCATGAAGCGTCGCCGCAAGCTGGACTACATGCGCTTCCAAGAGGCGGCAGCCAACCAGAGCAACATCGTGCAGCTCATCAACGGTATGCAGGAGATCAAGCTCAACGACTGCGAAAAACAGAAACGCTGGGAATGGGAGCGCATTCAGGCGCGGCTGTTCCAAGTCTCCATCAAAGGGCTCGTGCTGGGGCAGACGCAGGAGGTGGGCGGCACGTTCATCGACCAGACCAAGAACGTCGTCATCTCGTTTCTGGCCGCCTCGGCCGTCATCGAGGGCGATATGACCCTCGGCATGATGGTCGCCCTGCAATACATCATCGGTCAGCTCAACGCACCGCTGTCGCAGTTCATCCAATTCGTGCAGGCGACGCAGGATGCGAAAATCTCGCTCGAACGCCTCTCGGAAATTCAGGAGAAAGACGACGAGGAGCCGGCCGACGAAGAGCGCATCCGCATGATTCCCGACCATGCCGACATCGAATTCCGGGGCGTAACGTTCCAATACGACGGCCCGCACTCGGCCAAAGCGCTCGACGACGTGTCGGTAACGATTCCGGCGGACAAGGTTACGGCCATCGTCGGGGCGAGCGGCTCGGGCAAGACCACGATGCTCAAGCTGATGCTGGGCTTCTACACGCCGACCTCGGGCGAAGTGCTGCTCCACGACCGCCGCATCGCGCAGTACAGCCCGTCGTGCTGGCGCCGGGCATGCGGTACGGTCATGCAGGAGGGATACATCTTTTCGGATACCATAGCCGGTAATATCGGCGTCTCGGACGAACGGCCCGACATGGAGCGGGTGCGCCGTGCGACGCGCATCGCCAACATCGACACCTTCATCGACGAACTGCCCTTGGGCTACAACACGAAGATCGGTACCGACGGCCACGGACTGAGCGTCGGGCAGAAACAGAGGCTTCTGATCGCGCGGGCCGCCTACAAGGATGCGAAGTACCTCTTCTTCGACGAGGCGACCAACTCTTTGGACGCGAACAACGAACGCACGATCATGGAGCGCCTCGACCGGCTCTTCGAGAACAAGACGGTCGTGGTGGTGGCGCACCGCCTCTCGACGGTCCGCAATGCCGACAAGATCGTCGTGCTGGACCATGGACGCATCGTCGAGCAGGGCACGCACGACGAACTGACGGCCAAACGGGGATATTATTACGAACTGGTGAGAAATCAGTTGGAACTGGGAAATTAAAACGAAGGAACAATTATGCCTGTCAGACACGATACTTTTTACAGCGACGAGGCCCAAGCTATCCTGGGGCGTGCGCCGTCATGGGTGGTGCGCTGGGGAATCACGGTCGTGTTTTTGATTTTTGCAGGAATCGTCATCGGCTGCTATTTTATCAAGTACCCCGATACGATCGAGGCTCCGGCGGTCATCACGACCGTCAATCCTCCCTCCGATCTGGTGGCGCGTTACGACGGGCTGATCGACACGCTCTGCGTAAAGGACAAAGAGCTCGTCGAACGGGGAGAGCTCATCGCCGTGCTGCACAATGCCGCGGAGCGACGGGACGTGGAGCGCCTCTCGGAGCATCTTCTCGCCGCCGATACGCTCGCGCCCGCCGCCCTCGCAGCCAGTCCGTGGCTCGACGGAGAATATGCGCTCGGGGAGCTGCAATCCGCCTTCGCCGAGTTTCAAAGCCGCTGCCACGACTACCGCCACTACCTTGCGACGGACAATATCGCCCGCAAAAAAGAGCTTCTGCGCGAACAGATCGCCAAGAACCGTGAGTATTACGCCAAACTCGAACGGCAACGTTCGCTGCTGTTGCAGGATCTCGACTACGGCCGCCGCACGCTGGAGCGGGATTCGCTGCTTCTGGCCGAAGCCGTGATCTCCGCCGCCGACTACGAAACCACGGCCCAGAACTACCTCTCGAAGCAGAACACGAAGGCAGGGTTCGACGCCACACTCACCTCGACCGAGCTGCAAATCATCCAGTCGGAGCAGCAGCTCGTGGAACTGACGCTCCAACAGGAAAACGAAACGGCGGAATACGAGCGGACGCTGGAGCAGAGCCGCCAGCAGCTCGCGGCCCAGATCGCCCAATGGCGGCAGCAGTATGTGCTGGAGGCCCCGGTCGCCGGCCGCGTAACGCTCGTGAACTATTGGAGCGGGAATCAGCATGTCGCCGTCGGCGACAAACTGGCGAGCATCGTTCCGGACGGTGCGACGGAGGTCATCGGGCGCCTGCAGGTTCCCTCGGCGGGCTTCGGCAAAGTGAAGGTCGGCCAAGGGGTGAACGTGAAGCTCAACGGCTATCCCTACATGGAGTTCGGCGTGCTGCGGGGCCGGATACGTTCGCTGTCGGCCGTGCCGGAACAGATACAGACCCAGAGCGGTACGACCATCGCCTACACCGCCGAGGTCGTCTTCCCCGACGGAATGACAACTTCGTACAAGCGCGAGCTGCCGATGATTCAGCGGATGGACGGCACGGCCGAGATCGTAACCGAGGACATGCGGCTGATCGAACGCTTCATCCAGCCCGTCGTGTCGCTTTTCAAAAACCGATGAGCCGTATGAAACGAACGTACATCGTACCGCTCGGACTGCTGCTGTTCTTCGGCACCTCCGGCTTCGCACAGGAGCGGCGCTGGACGCTGGAAGAGTGCATCACTCATGCCTACGAGCACAACATCGAAATCAAAACAGAGGAACTCACGGCCGCGGAAAAACGCATTGCGTTGTCCGAATCGAAATGGAACTATGCTCCCGATCTCTCCGCCTCGACCGGCGTATCGTTCTCGACAGGGCGCGTGCTCGACGAGACGACCTATGAGTTCGTGGAGAACGAGACCGTGGCGGGCAACAACGCCTCGCTCGGGGCGAATATCCTGCTCTTCGGAGGGCTGAAGAACTACTACAACCTCAAACGCGCGCAGCTCGATCTGCGGTCGTCGCTGCTCGCCGTGGAGAAGATGCGCAACGACGTGCGGATGAACGTTACGGCCTATTATCTGGAGATCCTGTGTGCCGAGGAGACGATCCGCGACGCCGAACAGGTCGTGGCGGAACTGAGGATACAGGAAGAGAAGACGGCGAAGAAGGTCGAGGCACGCAAGGTTACGACGGCCGATTTGCTGCAAATCCGATCGCAATTAGCCGATGCGGAGAACGACGTGCTGACGGCACGGAACACCTACGACATCGCGCGGCTGAACCTCTGCCAGCTGCTCGAAATCGACGACTATACGACCTTCCGGACCGTTGCGCCCGATGTCGGGGAGCTGACTCGTTACGACATCGCGGACAGCCCGGCAGAAGTGCTCGACGCCGCCCGGGGATTGCCCGAGCTGGAGGCGGCACGCGTGGGGATCGATCTGGCCCGCCGCAACCTGCAAATCGCACGCACGGCCTATTGGCCGACGCTCTCGCTCTCGGTCGGGTACGGGTCGAGCTATTCCGATGTACGGCAGAAGATGTTCCGGAATCCCGACGGCACCTATCGCTACGACGCCTATCCGTTTTTCGAACAATACAAGGACAATGCGAGCAGCTATGTGTCGCTGTCGCTCAATATTCCGATTTTCGGCAAATTCACGACCCGCAAGAACGTGCAGCGGCAGAAACTCGCCATACGGCAGGCCGAATACGCCCTGCGTACCACCGAAAAACAGGTGGAGAAGGAGGTTACGCAGGCGCTCATCGACGCCCGAACGGCGTGGGAGCGATACCGCGGAGCGCAGCGGTACGTCGCCTCGGCCGAGGAGGCCGCCCGGCAGATCGCCCGCAAGTACGACCTCGGTGCCGCGACCGTAACAGATTATAATACCGCCGTCAGTACGCAGGTCAAGGCTCGATCGCAACTCCTGCAGACGAAATACGAATATCTATTCAAGATAAAGACTTTAACCTATTATACGAACTACTACTATGGAGAATGAAGGACAGCAAACTAAAAAGCAAGTCATTTTAGGATGGGCGCCTCCCGCAAATGTTTATATGCCTTCGCCGGCTATGTCGGTGTTAAAAGCCTATCTCCAAAATTTCGGATACAACGTCTGCATCGAATATTGGAACCTTTATTTGCGGAAGCTCCAGAACGAATTTATGTGGAGTGACGGTACTTTGGCAGATGAAGGAGCCGAACATCTGTTGCTGTACTACAATTATTTGGCGATCAAACATAAAGACACTTGTGCATATAATCGACTGAAAGTTTTGCTGAAGGCTATCAAACCTCAGTATATCAATATGTCTCCTAATTTTTGGGATGAACATATGCATCAATATGCTCAAAAGTTCGAAGATCTGTTGAATGAAATCATAGATAAATACGATTTCGACAATATTCTGTATTTCGGGCTGGAGGTAAATTTGTATCAATGGGTTTGTTCGAGTATTATCGCAGAAAAAATCAAAGAGAAAAATCCATCTGCAATAATCGTTGTCGGAGGCATCGGCACCAAAGAAGCGGCGATTGCCTATTTGCAAAATTTCGCACAATTCGATATCGCTATGTGGGGCGAAGGCGAGATTCCGCTGCTTCATTTGACTGAGAAAATTTCCGAGGATAAAACGGATGAATTATCCTCGATCGGCAACATCGCGTACAGAGTAAATGGCGAAATTCTGACATCCCGAATACCTAATATGGAGTTCGCCGATTTATCGTCTAAAGCCCTCCGACCGGATTATTCCGATTTTTTCGATAAGATGGACTGCTATGGTGTTCCCAAGCAATATGCATTGTTATCTTTTGAAAACAGTAGAAGCTGCCATTGGAAGAAATGTCATTTCTGCTACTTAAACATGGGTTATAAATTCCGGAAAAAAGATATAGCCGTCACATTGGATGAAATCGCCGATTCGGTTAAGAAGTACGGAATCTACAGAATTCAGTTTTTGGATAATGATCTTATCGACAATGACTTTGCTCGCTTCGACGCTTTCCTTGACGGACTGATGGAAATCAGAGAGCAGTATCCTCGATTATCCATCGATTTAGGTGAAATCATATCGCACGGAGTCAATGCACGGATTGTAAAGAAGATGGCTTTGGCTGGATTCAATCATGTGCAAATCGGATATGAATCTCCTTCAGACAATCTTTTACGAAAGATCGACAAGAAAAATACATTTTCCAGTAATCTCTTATTCATCAAGTTCGCTTATAAGTACAGAATTCATGTAAACGGAGCGAACGTTTTACGGGGCTTGATAGAAGAAACGGAAGACGATATAATCGAGAGTATTGACAATCTGCATTTTTTAAGGTTCTTTTATGCCGAAAACTTTTTCAAGCATAACATATCTCAATTAGCTGTAATCAAGTCCAGTCCATATTATAACAAGATAAAGGACGAATTGCCATACCGATGGGCCGAAAATCCGATGGCTATGCTTCTGCCACGAAATTACTTGCAGGACGAGACTAAGATCATCCTTCTCGAACATCTGAAATTATCTCAGAATCTATTGTGGGACAAATTTATAGAAATCGAACATTATTATAAAAGCCAGCATTATTCCTACCTTTTCGTTGTCTACGATGATAAGGCTGTATACAAAGAATACTGCAATGGAACACTGATAAATGAGTTGGAATTCGATACGCATTCTACGGAGTGGAACGTATTGCAAAAAGCCAATGAGGAAGTCATCTCTCTCGTTGAATTGGCCAAAGAATGTCATATCGAGGAAAAGAGTCTCATTCCCATTATAGATGGGTTGTTTGCGGAAAGGCTGATTTTCCATAACCGCGATTATTCGGAGATTGTTTCCGTCGTCGATATATCCACCTCAAAATGACAAAGCCATGATTATTCGTAAAATCATTTGTCTGCTGTTCGCAGTCCTTCCGGTGCAAATCGGGGCCGCCCAAGAAAACCCGTATGATAATGCAATCGGAGAGGCTATCTCCCGAAGCGACTGGTTCGAAACGAGAGTCCGTTATGAGCGGACCGCCGACAGTCTGAGTGATTACATGCGGCTGTTCTCGGGAGCGCTGCTCGATCATAATTTCAACAATCCGGCGGGCGCCGTCGAGAAAATCCAGCGCATGTACGATGAGTACAACGCCCAAATGGGCGGCAACTTTTTCTCATTGTTCTGGATGATGTCCGACAATCTGGCAAAACTCGGACACTTCAATGCTGCCCATGATATTTGTACGAGCCTGCTTGCGCAAGGCCGTGACTATATGGACGAGGGGACGCGGACTGCCTTTGAGACCAATGCCGTCCTTTTCGGGCTGCAATCCCAGTGGCCCCGAATGGAAATATCGGATGCCGACGCGAACTACGACATACCGTTCGACGTCGAGGACGAACAAATCAAGTTCACGGCTGTCCGCGGCACACAACGTATCAGCGCAATGCTTGATTCCGGAGGGCAAATGACGGTTATCGACAAGCAATTGACGGAGAGATTGGGGTTACCGCTGTCGGCGGATTCGATCCGGTTCAACGAAACGCGGTGCCCTCTCGCATTGCTCGACACCCTGCGATTGGGCGCGGCCGTGTTCGTCAATATTCCGTGTGTGGTCTTGCCTCTCGAAGAGACGGGAGTTACGGATTGCAGCCTTATTCTCGGAAACGATGTGTTGCAACTCTTTCCTGAGATCGAATTGGACTATGGAGTTCGGGAGTTGCGCTTAAAGTCGCATACGACACCGCTGCCCGATACTCCCCGGAATCTGATGCTCCACAAAATACCTTATATTCTGGTGAAACTGAACGGAATCCCCGCAACGATGGTTTGGGATACGGGAGCCTCGAAATCGTCGGTCGAACCGGAATTCCATGAGGCGCATCGCGACCGGCTTCCGCCGTTGCAGGCACACGGACGCAAACGCGGGAAAACCGCGACCGGATATAATCCGGTACTCGAATACGCCATACTGCCGCAGATGGAACTGACAATCGGGGATAAAACGGGTGTGATGACTAACCTGTATGTGATCGAAGATATGCCCCATTCCCAGTTGATGGGAATACCCTTCGACGGAACATTGGGTGTACTGCCTCCCGCTGAATTCAAACGATTGACGATCAACTTTCAGGAAATGTATTTTGTCGTAAATTGATATACGGGGTGGGCTCCCGTATATTGATTCCAAATTTTATTATGACCAAAAAATTTAAGGAGCCTTAATAGTTCAGACAGTATTCAAATAACCTAAAACTTAAACTGCTATGAAAAAGAAATTCAATTTATCACTACAAGATCAGCAGAACCTTTTTGATCGAATTTCAAGAAGGGAAAGCGGGGAGATTTCAGGCGGTGATATCGATCAACAGCAAAGCACCATCGTCAACAAACCGCCGGAAGGAAATTATTCATTCAATTATGATCCACCTCCCAACAATTTTAATAATAAGATAAGCCCGGGGACGGTGGGGCATACTCACAGATTCTAATTTCCCAAAATGCAATTCATCCCCGCCAAAAATACTTTTGACGGGGATGATTTCATAAAACAATCGGGTTCGAAACATGGGCTGTCTCAGCAGATGAAGACGGGGCGTATCAGGTAGCGTCCCGCAATGTCTTGTCCGCATGGAGAATACGTTCAGGGTGAACTACGACCGTATCAAGGCCGAAGCCGTGAAGATCGCGGCGAAGGAACTCCGACGTCTGCGCGACGCCCCCGTGCCGTGCAAGCTGCTGCCACTGGAACCGCTCCGAAAGTGCAACCCTTTTTCATGGAAAGTCAGTCCCGTCGGATGCGGAAGCGAGGCTGCCGTATGAATCCATCTTTTTTGCATGGGAATTGCATTATACATCGTGCAATTTTGTTATCTTTGTGCAAAACGGACAAAGCAAGTAAGTATGGATACTTTGATAAGAACCTTCCGGACGCGGCTTCAGAACACGCCGACCGAATATGTGCGCGACATTCACGACAAGATTTTGTGGGAGAGCCGCCTTGTGGCTATCCTCGGAGCGCGGGGCGTCGGCAAATCGACGCTCGTATTGCAGCACATCAAACTGCACGAGGATGCGGAGACCACGCTCTACGTGTCGGCCGACGACCTCTATTTCTCGACGCATACGCTCGTGGAGCTGGCCGGACAGTTCTATCGGGAGGGCGGCAAGGCGCTCTATATCGACGAGATACACAAATATAAGAACTGGTCCACCGAGATCAAGAACATCTACGACACCTATGCAACGCTGCGCGTGGGCTATACGGGTTCGTCCATCCTCGATCTGGAGAAGGGCGGGGCCGACCTGAGCCGCCGCAAGCTGGAATATCGCCTGCCGGGGCTCTCATTCCGGGAATACCTGGCTATCGGCAAGGGCATCCGTATTCCCGCCCATACGCTCGGACAGGTCGTACGGAACAAGATCGACTTCCCCTATGCGGAACACCGTCCCGTGGCGCTGTTCAAGGAGTACCTGAAGGAGGGCTACTATCCCTATTTTCAGGAGAGCGGTTACTACCTCCGGTTGCTAAGCGTCATCAATCAGGTAGTAGATAACGACATTCCTGCATTCGCCGAGATGACGACCTCCACGGCTCAGAAGCTCAAAAAGCTGCTTTATATCGTCGCGCAGAGCGTTCCTTTCAAGCCCAATTACTCGAAGCTGGCCCGCGACCTGAACATCAACCGCAACATGGTGGCCGATCTGATGGTTTATCTGGAAAAGGCGCAACTTATCAATATTTTGCGCGACGACACGCATGGGATCAGCGCGCTGGGCAAGGTGGACAAGATATACCTGAACAACACCAACCTTGCCTACGCCCTCTCGGACACGACGCCCGACGTGGGCAACGTCCGCGAAACGGTATTCCTTTCGTTGTTGGCTCCGGCGCAGACCGTAACTTCGTCTTCGGTGGCCGACTTCCGGATCGGCGGGCTCACGTTCGAGGTGGGCGGCCGCAACAAAACGCAGAAGCAGATCCGCGACATCGGGAACGCCTATGTGGTGAAGGATGACATCGAGTACGGGCACCGCAACACGATACCCCTCTGGGCATTCGGACTGACCTACTGACCCTATACGTAGGGAATTGCGGTTACAACCGATCCGGATAACAGTCAGGGCAAAATTTTCCGGAACGAAGTCGGGTCGGCATATACTATGCGACGGAGCGCAGCGCGAGAGATATATGCACGGATGCGGGTTTCGATGCCGGCTTTCCCTACCGCTGTATCGACAGAAACGGTCTGCCCTGCCGCAGTGCGATAGCGGCCGATCCCGCACTCGTGCCGTTCCGGAACGGGCATCCGTCGTGCGGGTATGCTTACTGGAGATGCTGCCGACAGAGCAGGCCGCACCCCTGTCCGGCGGCAGACGAAGATGCTCCCCGCAATCGTCTCCTACTACGAACATCTGAACTATTTCAAGGCGTACAGGCTACCGAACAATCAGTTCTGAAAATCGCTGCAGAAAAAGTACTTATCCGATGAAAACAATGAGGATAATACGCGGCTCTACCCAAGAACTCCAGACTATTTACAGGATGAAAAATGAACCGATCATATCGACCGGAAGCTCCAGCACCCCGAATCCCCAACCGAAGACGACAGAGCGATACCGCGAGGCCGTCGAACTCTATCGCTCGACCCGCCTCTCCTGCCGTGAAATCAGCCGGACATGCAGCGTGAGTCTTTCCGGGCTGAAGGGACATATCTGCAAATATCACCGGCACCTTATGCTGGCGCGATACGATATTTCATGCGACAAGGAGGAGGCCGGAACTATCCGGCTCGGCCAGCTTCGAGGGCAGCAGCCTGCCACCCGTGCCGAATACAAGGAGGCGGTCGAGGCGCGCAGCAGCAGCATGGATTACATCGAATACAACGTCTCGCAGATCGCCCGCCGCTTCGGGCTGGACGGCACGAGGAAGCACAGAAGCGGCGCAGGCGGGTACGAATCTGAAGCCGGCTTTCGGGCCTGAGAAAAACAAGGCAGCCATACCTTGCTTTACATTCCGTCGGTTTTCCGAGTCGCTGCACACGACCGGCTGCCGGAGCGTTCGCGGCAGAGCCGCATTTACAGATCGGAGCCCCCCCCCAAAAAAAACCGCCTTGACGGAGGCTTCGGACAAGACCCGCTTCGGCAGTCGGGTTTCGGAGGTACGGCGGTGTAAGGCGGGATATAGTTGCCAAACACAGATATAAAAGGCAGGCAGCGTACACAGATTCCGTACCGATCCCTTGCGGACGACGGCTCCGCAGCCAATGGCAGCGGGGATCGTTCCTGTATGTCCATACCATAGAAAGCCTTCGAGCGTATGTTCCGGAGGCTTTTTCGGTTCGCAGGGTGGCGGCGCTTCCGGAGTGCGGAGGGTTGCCGGAAGGAGCGGATTTCGGAGTGCGGACAGCCATTGCGGAGTTTTCCGTACCGTCCGTCCGAATATTTGCCGTTGCAATTCATCGCCGCATGCGACCTCCGTTCGTCCG
>OKWJ01001207.1_pt1 | contig 20610 bp, 15 predicted proteins | sample 1607121 | NCBI WGS metagenome assembly OKWJ01 (sample SAMN04414080, study PRJEB24778) | human gut metagenome | material: faecal | host: Homo sapiens | reverse complement strand
TGAAACTACCAGTGCCTCATACCGACGTACTCAAACCCACGAGTCACAAAGTCTTTTTCCTAAATTACTGGAATCCCAATAAATTGCCGTCAAACATTTGACCCAGTTCACAAAAATAATCGAACTTGCCAATTTTTTTGAAAAAAGTGTTGACACATTAAAAAAAGGATGGTATAGTAAATATCGTTGTGAGCGGATGTGGCGGAATTGGCAGACGCACAAGACTCAAAATCTTGCGGTGGTGACATCGTGCGGGTTCAAGTCCCGCCATCCGCACTCACTTATAAGCACTAAAAACTACGAAAATCGTTGTTTCTAGTGCTTTTTGTTTTTTGAAATTTAATTATTAAAATAAAACTCAGTTTGATTCATTAGTTTGTGACAAATGTTTGACGTCAATTTATTTGGATTCCAGTAATTCCGTAGAATCGCTTTGTGACTCGTGGGTTTGAGTACGTCGGTATGTGTTGCAAGAAGTCCGGTGGACTTCTGTTATGCAACGACCGTAGCGGAGCGGAGACCACTGGTAGTTTCAGTGCCCATACCGCTACGCACTCAATTAACGAAAGTGGCGCAAGAGGTTCGGGGAACCTCTGACCTGCGCGGACCGGAGTGGAACGTAGAACCACGAGACGCAAAGCGATTCTACGAAATTACGGAAAACAAAAAATGCCCTCAAACAATTCCCACAAACTTTTCTTTTTATATTGTGTTTCAGCACATTTACGTGTAAAATATAATTTATCAAGAATTAAGTTATATTAGAAGGGAGAACTTATGAGAAAACGTAAATTAAAAAAAGGATTAGCATGGATTTTGGCATGTGCATTATTTATGGGGATGACCCCGGTGAATACGCAGGCGAAGGAACAAAAAAACAGTGAAATTGAATTATTTACTGCAAATGCAGCTTCGGGTGGCAGTGCGACCGGAGGGGCAGCTACGATAGAACCTACAGCTGAACCAAAAGAAATTGTTACGGTAACACCATTTTCCGGCTTGTGGAAGTATTATGGACAGAAGCGTACATTTATCAGAGATGTGCATTACGCAGTATCCGATGAAAAGGATTTGCCGGATGGAGTTACGCTTACAATTTCGTCGGAGACTGCCGGAAAACAGCAGTTTGTGTTAAAGGATGAAAGAAGCAGTGATGAGAAACAGAATATTTCTTATCAGCTGGCAAAAAATGCTCCGACTTATGAAATTCGCGCTTATCACACGAATGCGGTAGCAAAGACGGAAAAAGATACAATTAATATTGCAGACCGGACAGGATTGACAGACGATAAGGTAGAGGTAGAAGCACCGGCAGGTTATCGAATCAGTAGTCAGGCTTCGATGGATGCAAATTGGGCAGATACGATGTCTGTGACATTGACAGAAGGAAAAAATGAGATTGCTTATTATTTAGCATCGAAACAGGCTGATGCGACAAAGAATGCGATTGATACGACAAAGAAAACAATTACGATTGTGGCTGATTTTACAGCACCACAGATTACATCGGTTTCCGGTTTTGATAGTAATACCGATACAACTTCTTCCGGATTGATTACCGGAAATGAACCGGGTAAATTTTATTATGTGGTACTGCCAAAGGCGTTAGGCGAAGAGGCAGAGAAAGAAAGCGGTGGTATGACAACGAAATTTATATTGTCGCGTGTGACTTCACATTATGGGATTGTTGGTTATGGAAGAGTAGATGGCGCAAAAGCTTCTGATTTTTCGTTTAATGGACTTGCAGCGGAAACGGAATATGTAATTTATTCTTTTATGACAGATGATGCAGGAAATGAATCAGCAGTGGCAAAAAGTGCAGTCTTTACTACTGACAAAACGGCAATTGCCGGAAGTGTGGAAATAACCGGAACACCGGCAATTGATGAGACACTTACCGCAAAACCATCACTGGATTCAGTGGATCCGGGCGAATTGTCCTATCAGTGGTACCGCGTGAAAAAATCAGAAGATGCAGAGAGTTTTGAGGCTGTGTTAGACGAGACGGGCGGAGCCGAAGAAGACGATTTGGAAGCGGATGACGATGAGGATGATGACGAAGAAGATGACAGCGATGACGATGGCACATATGAGTTGGATGCCATCCACAAATTTGCGACAAATGCAAAAGAAGAAGATGATGTCACGACCATTGACGGAGCGGCAGCAATTAAAGGAGCAACCGGGCTTACCTACAAAGTGACGAAAGAAGATATCGGATATCGTTTAATCTGCCAGGTGAAAGCAAAGAAATATTCCGGTTATCTGGCAGGACAGACAACGACCTATGTGCCAAAACTAATTCCGAAAATTCCGAAAGTGACACTTGGAAGTTTTGTATATTCAAACAAGAAAAAACTTTCTTCAATTCGTCTGCCGGAGAGATTTAGCTGGGTAGATAGAACGATTGTGCCGGTTTATGGAAATTCCGGTTATCGTGCGAAATATGTGCCGGAAAATACGGCAATGTACCGTACGGTGATTATCCGTGTGAAAGTTCCGGTTAAGAAAAAAACTTTGACAAAGAAAATGATACGTTTGAAAAAGAAATATGCTTATGAAGGTAAGGCAATCAAAGGAAACGAAACGGTTAAGGATGGAAAAGAGGTGCTTGATTCCGGAAAAGATTACAAGGCATCTTATCAGAATAATAAAAATTTAGGAAAAGCAACAATTACGATTAAGGGAATCGGTAATTACAAGGGAACGAAAAAAGTTTCTTATACCATTGTGAAGCGTTCGGTTCGCTCGGTAACTTGTCATTATAAAAAGACAAAGAGTTATACCGGGAGATGGGTGAAACCAAATGTGACGTTGAAGGTGGGTAAAGTGAAATTAAAGAAAAATAGAGACTATACATTGGTGTACCGGAACAATCTTCAAATCGGAAAAGCCTCGGTTGTTATCCGAGGAATGGGCAATTTTACCGGAAAGAAAACCATTACCTTTAAGATTGTGCCACAGACACCGAAAATTCAGAAATTGAAGAAAAACAAGAAATCGTTTGTGATTACTTATTCGAGTGGCAAAATGGTACATGGGTACCGGATGGAAGTTTCGACAGCATCTTCCTTCGCTGCGAAAAAAACACAGAAATATATATTGAACGGAAACCGTTTTGAGGTATGTGGACTCAAAAAAGGAACATATTATATCCGTGTGAAAGCATATTACAGCAAAAAAGGAAAACGCTATGAGAGTGGTTACACAAGCAAACGGAAAATAAAAATCAAAAAATAAAGAGGTCAAAAAATTGGAAAACAAACTTGTACTGATTGATGGAAACAGCATATTGAACCGCGCCTTTTATGGCGTGCCGGATTTGACAAACCGCGAGGGCTTGCATACAAATGCGATTTACGGATTTTTAAATATTTTGTTTAAAATATTAGACGAAGAAGAACCATCGCATTTGCTGGTAGCGTTTGATGAAAAAGCACCGACTTTCCGCCATAAAATGTACGGAGAATACAAAGGAAAAAGGAAACCGATGCCGGCAGAATTGAGTGAGCAGGTACCGGTAATCCGAAATCTCCTTCAAGCGATGAATATCCGTATTTATGCGGAAGAGGGCATTGAGGCGGACGACATCTTAGGTACCATGGCGAAAAAAGCGGAGCAGGAAGGATATCTTGTTTCGATTGTATCCGGTGACCGCGATTTGCTGCAGTTAGCGACGGATACTATTTTGGTCCGCATTCCGAAAACGAGTCGTGGCAAGACGGTTGTCGAAGACTATCATACAACGCAGGTAATTGATAAATACAGTGTTACGCCATCCCAGATTATTGACCTCAAAGGGCTGATGGGAGACGCCTCGGATAATATACCGGGTGTTCCGGGAATTGGCGAGAAGACAGCAGTTAAAATTCTGACGATGTTTGGTACAGTTGAAAATGCGATTGAGCATGTGGAAGAAGTAACACCAAACCGTGCGAAAGAGGCACTGAAAAACCATGTAGACATGGCAAAAATGAGTAAAGATTTAGCGACCATAAGGACGAACTGCAAATTAGGAGTGGCGCTTTCGGAGTGTACGTTTGAGGATATGTTTAACGAAAAAGCGTACCAGCTGATTCAGTCTTTGGATTTAAAATCCATTTTAAAGCGATTTTCAGAGGACACCGGCAGAGATAAAAAACTGGAAAAATATTTTCAGGTAATTGAGACAAAAAAAGACTGGCTTTCCTTTGTGCAGACAATCGAAAAGAAAGAGCCGGTAGCGGTAAAGGCTGTATTTCGGAAGGATGCTGCAGTGACAACGAGTGCCAGCGGACAGATGACGTTATTTATGACGGAGACAGATGGAAGACTTTTAGGTATGGCAGTTGCATTTTCAAAAGAAAAGATTGCCTTTTGCAAAGTAGGCGATGATTTGTCTGAATACGATATTACAAGTGAAATCAGTAATCTTTTGAAAACACACACATTAGTTGCCAATGATTTAAAGAGCCAGTTAGATTTCTTCCCGGATGCAAAACCGAAAAACTCCTATGATACGAATCTGGCTGCGTACTTGTTAAGTCCGGTTCAGAAAAAGTTTGGAGAAGAAGAGATTTCGGAAAACTATGCCTCTGTTTTGATGCACCCGTACGAACAGTTTTTTGGCAAACAGCCGGAAGAAACTGCCTTTTTAGAAAAAGAAGACGAGGCGGTGCGCTACTTTAGCTACTGCGCACTGGTAAATGTACTTGCGTATCCGAATCTTTCCAAAGAATTGAAAAAGCAAAAAATGCAGTCGTTGTTTGAACAGATTGAGATGCCGCTTTTATTTACCCTTTATGACATGGAAAAAGTGGGAATTTTAGTAGAGAAACAGGCATTACATGAATACGGAGCCAAACTTGGTGAGCGCATTTCTGAGCTGGAAGCGGATATTTATGAGCGTGCCGGCGAGTCATTTAACATTAATTCACCGAAACAGTTAGGTGTAATTTTGTTTGAAAAAATGCATATGCCTTATGGCAAGAAAACAAAAACGGGATATTCCACTTCAGCAGAAGTTCTTGAAAAACTCCGTTTTGAGGATCCGATTGTGGAGATGATTCTGGAGTACCGCCAGCTCACGAAGTTAAAATCTACCTATGCAGATGGACTGGAGAGCGATATCGATGAAAAGGATGGCAGAATCCACACAACATTTAATCAGAATGTGACGGCAACCGGACGTTTGAGCAGTACTGAGCCGAATTTGCAAAACATTCCGATTCGTATGGAACTTGGCAGACAAATCCGGAAGGTTTTTGTTCCGCAGGAGGGATATGTTTTCTTAGATGCCGATTACTCACAGATTGAATTAAGAGTGTTGGCACATATGTCGGAAGATGAAACTTTGATTGAAGCTTACCGGGAAAATGCGGACATTCACCGAACAACGGCAGCACTTGTATTCCATACACCTTATGAAGAGGTGACAGAACTGCAAAGGCGGAATGCAAAAGCAGTTAATTTTGGAATTGTATACGGAATCAGCGGATTTGGTCTGTCGCGCGATTTGAATATTTCAAAAAAACAGGCTGAAAAGTATATTGAGGATTATTTTGAAACGTATCCGGATGTGAAGCGATTTATGGACGAACTGGTGGAGCAGGGCAAACAGAAAGGCTATGTGACATCTTTGTTTGGAAGAATCCGCCCAATTCCGGAATTTGCGTCGAAAAACTTTATGCAGCGCCAGTTTGGTGAACGCATTGCGATGAATTCTCCGATACAGGGAACGGCGGCGGATATTATTAAAATTGCGATGATACGTGTGCACAAGAAATTAAAAGAAGGCAATTACAAATCCCGTCTGATTTTGCAGATTCATGATGAACTTTTGATTGAGACATACAAGGATGAAATTGATGAAGTAAAACAGATTTTGGAAACAGAAATGGTTCATGCCTGCGATTTGGCAGTGCCTTTGATTGCAGAGGTGAAGCAGGGAATAAATTGGTATGAGGCAAAATAAAACCAAGGAGAAAGAAAATGGTAATTGGTATTACTGGCGGCGTAGGCTGTGGTAAATCAACGGTGTTAAATCTACTGGAAGAAAAATACGGGGCAAAGATTATTGAGGCGGATGCCCTCGGTCATGACGCAATGAAACCGGGGACGGAGCCTTATCAAAAGATTTGTGATACATTTGGTGCTGACATCACAGGAGAGGATGGACAGATTCTGCGTCCTTTGCTTGCGGATAAAATCTATCGCGATGACAACGGCAGAGAGCGGCTAAATGCCATTGTACATCCCTTTGTAAAAGAACAGATTTGTAAGCAATTAAATGAATGGAAGGATGAGCCGGTTGTCTGCTTAGAAACGGCAATTTTATTTGAAACCGGATGTGACACACTCTGCGATACAATCTGGGCGGTTGTGACAGACAAAGAACTAAGGATTCAGAGGCTTATGGAATCGAGAGGATACTCCCGCGAAAAAACAGAATCCATTATGAGAGTGCAATTATCGGATAAAGAATGGGAAAAACGATGTGATGCGTTACTTGTGAATAATGGAAACATGCAAAAGCTGCAAGAAAGAATCGAAGAATTACTAGTCAGAAAGACAAATTTGTGATAGAATAGTGGATAAGTAGAATCATTGATGAGGAAACAAGGTGAGAATGATGAACGCAGAAGACAATAAACTTGTATTTGGATTGGATATCGGAACAAGAAGCATTGTGGGAACGGTTGGCTACCGGATTGGTACAGACCGTTTTGTTGTGGTTGCTCAGGAATCGATTGAGCATACAACACGTGCCGTGATTGATGGACAGATTCACGATATACCGACCGTAGCAGATACGATTTATAAAGTCAAAGAGCGTTTGGAAAAGCGTGTGAGAGAACCTTTGTCAGACGTCAGCATTGCGGCTGCCGGCAGAGTATTAAAGACAAAGCGTGTCAAAGCCCGCTACCAGTTTAATTCAGAGACAAAGGTGACTGAAGACCATATTCGTTCTCTGGACATGATGGGCGTGGAACAGGCTTATGATGAAATAAGAAAAGAGCAGACCGACAGCGGAAAGAAATTTTTCTGTGTCGGCTATTCGATTGTAAAATATTATTTGAATGGCTACCCGATGGAAATGATTGAGATGCATATGGCTAATTACATCGAGGTAGAGCTGATTGCAACTTTTTTGCCCGAAGAGGTTGTGGATGGTTTGTATTCGGCAGTTGAGTTAGCGGGACTGCATGTGGCAAGTTTGACACTTGAGCCAATTGCTGCGATTAATATGGCAATCCCGGAAAAATTCCGTCTTTTGAACATTGCGCTTGTGGATGTTGGAGCCGGAACAAGTGATATTTCGATTGTAAAAGACGGAAGTATTATTGCATTTGGCATGATTCCGCTTGCCGGTGATGAAGTGACAGAGGCAATTGCGAAGAAGTATTTGACGGATTTCGAAACCGCCGAGTACATAAAAAGAGCCTGCGAACGTAAGAAGAGTGTTTCTTTTAAGGATATATTCGGAAGTAAAATTCAGGTCACAAAGGAAGATATCGCGCAGATATCGGAGGACGCTGTGAAAAATATTACCAAAAATATTGCCGACCGCATTTTGGAATTGAATGGCGGTCAGTGTGTCAGCGCGGTATTTGTTGTTGGCGGAGGCGGTAAGCATGAGGGATTTACCGAGAGCCTCGCACATTTTCTGGGGCTGCCGAATGAACGTGTGGCAATACGTGGCGCAGAGGTGCTCTCACAGGTTCAGTTTGAGCAGGAGGGAATCCGCAAAGATTCCACATTGGTGACACCGCTTGGTATCTGCATGACTTATTATGAACAGAAAAATAATTTTATTCATGTAATGGTAAATGAGCAGCGTGTGAAATTATACGATAATGGCAAGGTATCGGTGTTAGATGCCTGTGTCAGTTATGGTTTTTCGAAAGACAATTTATTCCCGATTCGCGGAGACAGTATTCATTATACGGTAAATGGTGAAGCCCGTGAAAAGAAGGGCAGAGTTGGCGAGGTGGCTGAAATAAAGAAAAACGGGGCACTAGTCAGCTTAAATGATAAAGTAGAGGAAAATGATACGATTCAGATTCGACCTTCCACAAAGGGAAGTGCTGGAAAATTATTAATTAAAGAGATTCCGGAGTGTAATGCGGAAATTACCGTGACTTTGTTTGGAAGAAAACTGTTATGTCCAAAACTGGTTGAGGCAAATGGTGAGGTGGTATCCTCGTTTTACGAAGTCAAAAACGGAGACGAAATCTGTACCTATGATTATTATTCCGTTAAGGGATTGTTAGAGTTTGCCGGTATGGATGTTGATACTTTGGTTCTTTTGAATGGAAGAGAGGCCGGCGCATCGGCGAAAATTGTTGACGGCGATGTAATTACAAAAAGACCGGTTACAAAGCCGGAAGAGCCGGAAAAAACAAAAGAAGAAACGATGCAGGAGCAGATGGATGATGACCCATTGTTAGCACCGTTAAAACCATTGCCGGACTGGATGAGTGATGTTCCGTTTGATACAGCAAAATTAGGAGCGGACGGAGAAGTGATTCCGGGCGCAAAGCAGTTACAGCAGGAGAAAACGATTTCTACACCGGTAGAAGAAGTGACAGGACCTGTGTTTGTTACGATAAATGGTGATGTAGTCGAAATGCCGCATAAGAAAAATCCGATTTTTGTCGATGTGTTTGATGTGTATCCGTTTGATATGACAAAAGCCGGAGGAACGCGTTTAGTAACTCGAATTAATGGCGAAGACAAGGATTTTACAGAGCCGGTTCATGATGGTGATAGGATTGAATTGTTCTGGGAGTCTTAAGGGAGGCTTGGCATGGAAGAAAAAATCAATGAATTCTGGAAACAAAAACAAGTTGCGTTTCATCACATTTTTTTGGATGTTATGCTTTTGATTTACTGCATTAGTTTTTATTTTGCGGCAAATCAGCAGGTAACCATTCGCTATGTGATTCTTTTTGTATACGCTTTGTTGTGTATTGTGACAGAATTAGTACATAATCGCCATATGCAGAAAAAATATGTTTATTCCAAGCGGATAATTCAGGTAGAAAAAGTGTATTGCTTTTTGCGGCCGGCACTTGGATTGGCTTATTATTATATGGCAGAGACAAAATTAGAGGGGATTATTTTCCTGATACTGTTTCTGATTTATTTCTTTGAGCTTTTTTACAGTGTTGCTCTTGGAAAAAAGGTTCATCGGGTTATTGTTTACGTGACTTATATCTGTTTGTATGGTATTGTATCCTTTGTTATGCTTGTTGTGTTAGCACAAGATAACTTAAGCCGTGTTACGGTTGAAATTGCTATCCGTGAACTTGTGACGGTATCGGTTGTGTTTGTTTTAATTGTGGTAGTCAGTGAAATGATGTCTTACATGTGGGATTGTTTTGAAAAAGATATTTTCCGCCAGAACCGTGCACTGGAAGATTTAAATGAAGTCAATGACAAGATGAAAGATCAGCAGGAAAAAATCAACCGGGTAAATGAAAAATTAGGAGTTCAAAAAATCGAATTACAGCTTGCAAATAAAAAGATTAACCGTTCGCATGATGAAATGTCGGTGCAGAATGAATTGTCATCTATTATTATATCATCAATCGAGATAAAGGATATGTTAGATAAAATTGTTGATATGATGCAGGTCCGCTTAGATTTGGATGTTGTTGTAATTGTTTTGGAACAGGATCATGAACTTTATGTTCCGGGAATGGAAGAAGAACAGCGGGTGTATGCAATTTCCTGTGTATTAGGAGAAAAATTCCCAAAAAAGGTGATTGAATCCATTGAACATACGGATATGTCAGAGATTCTCCGCATGACTCAGACTTATATACAAAATAATGTTACGGATTCTGTGCAGTTATTTACTAAATTAGAGGGTGAACAGGAACTTCCGTCGGTGGTATGCCTGCCAATTCGAAATCAGGAAGAAAGACTTGGCACACTGTTTGTTGGAAAGAACAAAGAAAATGCTTTTATGGACAGCCGTGCATTCTATGAGAATATTGCCAGCCAGATTAGTATCGGTGTTGCCAATGCACGTCTTTATGCGAAGATGAATGATATGGCAATCCGAGATGGTTTGACAAGAATTTATAACCGCAGACACTTGACGGAGCTATTAAGAAAGTATTTGGCGAAAGCTATGGCGAAAAAAGTGCCGGTTTCACTTGCACTTTTTGATATTGATAAATTTAAAATGGTGAATGACACCTATGGACATCAGTGCGGTGACGAGGTGATTCGTTATGTGGCTTCGTTACTAAATCGTGGAGCACTCAAGCATGGTGGTATTGCCGGACGCTATGGCGGTGAAGAATTTGTTGTAGCATTCTTTGAAAAAGATTTGGATGAAACATATCATATTGTTGAGGACATTCATAATCAGATTCGGAGCGAGGAAGTTGTTTACGAAGGTAAACATATTTCAGTCCGTGCCAGCGTTGGTGTGGCAAGTTATCCACAGACCTGTGCCAATCCGGGAGAACTATTGACAAGAGCAGACTGGGCAATGTATCATTCCAAAAAGAATGGACGTGACCAGATTACGATTGACAGTGAGAAGATAAGTTCTCAGATGTAACATAAAATGAGACAAATTGAGGTGGAAACACATGCAGTTATATAGTATTGCCAGCGGAAGCAGTGGTAATTGTATTTATGTCGGTGGCGAAGAAGCCCGGATTTTGGTTGATGCGGGAATCAGCATGAAGCGGATTCGGGAAGGTCTGATGGCAGAAAATTTTTCAATAGAAAATCTCCATGCCATTTTTATTACACATGAGCATACGGATCATATCTGTGGTTTAGGACCGGTACTGCGTAAGTACCGAATTCCCGTTTATGCTACGAAGGAAACGATTGAGGCAATATGGGAAAAAGGTGATATGAAAGGTGTTTCCGAAGATTTGTTCCATGCGGTTGTACCGGAAAAGGCGGTTTCGATTGAAGATATGGAGATTATGCCTGTCAGAATTTCCCATGATGCGGCAAATCCTGTTTGTTATACGGTGCAGTCGGAATCGAAAAAAATTGGGGTTGCGACCGATATGGGCTGCTTTTCCAATGAAATCATAGACCATTTGAAAGACTGCGATTCATTGCTTTTAGAGGCAAACCATGACATTAACCTGTTGCAGGTTGGCAGTTATCCGTACTCACTCAAAATGAGGATTCTCGGTGAAAAGGGGCATTTGAGTAATGATGCCTCGGCAAGACTGATTGAAAAAGTGCTGCACCCCGGTTTGCAGCATATTTTACTGGGGCACTTGAGCAAGGAAAATAATTTTCCGGAGCTTGCTTATCAGACGGTAAGTTATGAATTGGAACAAAATGCAGCCTGGAATAAGATGGATACAGAGTTGTTAGTGGCAGACCGAATGGCGCCGACAAAACTGTTGACGATACAATAATTATGAAATAGAAAACTATTTCAGAATGGAGGAAGAAATGAAAAAGACAATAATTACCGTAGTAGGAAAGGACAGCGTAGGCATTATTGCTAAAGTATGTACTTACTTAGCAGAAAACGACATCAATATTTTAGATATTTCCCAGACGATTGTAGACGGATATTTTAATATGATGATGATTGTTGACTTTGCAAAGCTTACAAAATCTTTCGTAGATGCTTCCGAAGAGTTGGAAAATTTGGGAGAAGGAATCGGCTGCGTAATCCGTGTACAGCGGGAAGAGATTTTTGACAAGATGCATCGCTTATAAGGACTAGATTACGGAGGCTTAACTATGATAAATATAAATGAAGTCATTGAAACAAATAAGATGATTGATAAAGAAAATCTGGATGTGCGTACGATTACTCTTGGTATCAGCCTTTTGGATTGTATTGATTCGGATTTAACAAAACTTTGTGATAACGTATATAAAAAGATTACGACGATGGCAAAAGATCTGGTTGCGACCGGAGAGGAAATTGGCAAAGAATTTGGAATTCCGATTGTAAACAAACGAATTTCCGTTACACCAATTGCTTTAATTGGCGGATCTGCCTGCAAGACACCGGATGATTTTGTAAAGATTGCACAGACACTTGACCGTGCAGCAAAAACCGTAGGCGTAAACTTTATTGGCGGTTATACGGCACTGGTATCGAAAAAGATGACACAGGCAGATAAAAACCTGATTTTGTCTATTCCAAAAGCACTTTCAACAACAGAATATATCTGCAGCTCAGTAAATGTAGGTTCTACAAAGACAGGACTTGATATGGATGCGATTCTTTTGATGGGTAAAGTTGTGAAAGAGACAGCGGTACTCACAAAAGATAATGATTCCATCGGCTGTGCTAAGTTGGTTGTCTTTTGTAATGCACCGGATGATAATCCGTTTATGGCGGGTGCATTCCACGGCGTAACAGAAGGCGATGCCGTGATTAATGTTGGTGTCAGCGGACCTGGTGTTGTAAAAACGGCACTGGATAAAGTAAAAGGAAAAGATTTTAGTACCGTTTGTGAGACAATTAAAAAGACAGCATTTAAGATTACCCGTGTTGGACAGTTAGTTGCACATGAAGCATCTAAACGTCTTGGGGTTCCATTTGGTATTATCGATTTGTCGTTAGCACCGACACCGGCAGTTGGCGATAGTATTGCAGAGATTTTTGAATCCCTTGGGTTAGAGCGTGCCGGAGCACCGGGTACAACAGCAGCACTTGCAATGCTTAACGATCAGGTGAAAAAGGGCGGCGTTATGGCATCTTCTTATGTCGGCGGCTTAAGTGGTGCTTTCATTCCGGTCAGCGAGGATCAGGGAATGATTGATGCCGTAACTGAGGGTGCATTGACACTTGAAAAACTTGAAGCAATGACGTGTGTCTGCTCCGTTGGTCTGGATATGATTGCAATTCCGGGAGATACTAAGGAAACAACGATTGCCGGTATCATTGCGGATGAGATGGCGATTGGTATGGTAAATCAGAAGACGACAGCCGTTCGTCTGATTCCGGTACAGGGTAAAGATGTTGGTGACCAGGCAGAATTTGGCGGCCTTTTAGGATATGCACCGATTATGCCGGTAAATCCGTTTGGCTGCGATGATTTTGTAACCAGAACCGGTCGAATTCCGGCACCAATTCATAGCTTTAAGAATTAAGAAACGTTGGCAGGTGGTGAATCACAATGGAAAAATTTCAAATTATGGGTAAAAAACTGGAACATCATGGACATATACTGGATTTTTATACTTACGAACTCAAAGTGCCAAACGGCAATACCGCTTACTGGGATGTGTTAGAGCACAAAGGGGCTTCTGCCATCATTCCGGTGGATGAGGATGGAAAAATTATTTTAGTCCGCCAGTACCGCGGTGCAATTGACGATTTGCTGTTAGAAATCCCGGCAGGAGGAAGAGATTCTTTGGAGGAAGATTTTCTTGTCTGTGCGGCGAGAGAGTTAGAAGAGGAAATCGGGTATCGTTCGGATGAAATTCATCATTTGGTGGATTATCACTCAGCTGCTGCCTATACAAGTGAAAAAATTGCGATTTACTATACAGAAAAGCTAATTCCATCGAAACAGCATCTGGATGAGAATGAATTTGTTCAGATTGAACGTTATTCGCTGGAAGAATTAAATGAGATGATTTTTGATGGCCGGATTACAGATGGAAAAACGATTGCCGGCATTATGGCATATCAGATGTTAAAACATAAGAATCAGGAATAATACAGGCTTTGTCCACATACCTTGTAAAAGGCGCTGCCTGAGAGGAGTGGACATATGCATAATCATCATCGAACAAATCACAGCCGATTGTTAAATAGAGAATTTCTGCAAAAGATAATTCTCTGTTTTCTAATCGGCTTTTTGTGTGGAGCTGTTTTTTATTACTGTTTTCAGAATTCATTTCGTGAAATCTTACAGGCAACTTTAGAAAATAATACAAAAACATGGACAAAAGAAACGGCGTTTTTTCCGGAATGGATTCGGTCTTTGTGGAATCATGGAAAGTATTTTGCCCTTATGTGGCTTTTAGCAGTAAGTCCGGCAGGACCAGTGAGCCAGAAGATATTTGTCGTTTATACCGGAATAAGAAACGGCTTTTTATTTGTCTTTTTTTTATATGCCAAAAGTGCGTTTGGCATCGTTGTCTACTTTGCCAGTCTGATTCCGCAGTTTTTTTTGCTGGCACCATTATATCTTTTCTTGTTTTATGTGACAACAGAAAACAGGCAGCTAAAGCGGGGAAAAATCACAATTTTTCTTATGATTGTTACCTTTTTAACTGCCTGTCTGATTGAAGTCAAATGGAATCTGCCACTGATGAAGAAAATCTTATAAGTGGCTTGCAATTTTATCAATTAAGCGCTCGGTTTCATCCCATCCAAGACAAGGGTCTGTGATGGATTTTCCGTATTCGTGCTCATTGACTTTTTGGCTGCCCGGAAGCAGATAACTTTCTACCATAACACCTTTGACTAATTCGGCGATGGCAGGATTTACCAAACGGCTGTGAAGCACTTCATCCACAATTCTAGGCTGCTCGTAGTATTTTTTGCCGGAATTGGAATGGTTGGCATCAACGATACATGCCGGGTTGTGCAGGTTGAGAAGTGAATATTTCTCATGCAGACGTTCCAAATCTTCATAGTGGTAGTTTGGAATATTCTGTCCATGTTTGTTTACGGCACCACGTAAAATGGTGTGTGCCAATGGATTTCCGTCTGTTGTCACCTCATGTCCACGATATAAAAAAGTATGAGAGGACTGAGCAGCAATACAGGAATTTAACATAACGGAAAAATCACCACTGGTTGGATTTTTCATACCTGCCGGAACATCCATGCCGCTGACGGTCATACGATGCTGCTGGTCTTCCACAGAGCGGGCACCAACGGCTACATAAGATAAGATATCACTGATGTATGGCCAGTTTTCCGGATAGAGCATTTCATCTGCAGAGAAAAGACCGGTTTCGGAAATCGCACGAAGGTGCATCTTTCTCATGGCAATCAAGCCCTCCATAAAGTCAGGTGCTTTTTCCGGGTCAGGCTGGTGAACGATTCCTTTGTAACCCTCGCCGGTAGTTCTTGGTTTGTTTGTATAAATTCGTGGAACAATCAGAATTTTTTCTTCTACTTTTTCCTGCATTTTTGCAAGGCGGGTAATATATTCGCAGACAGAATCTTCATGGTCAGCAGAACATGGTCCGATAATCAATAAAAATTTGTCCGATTCACCTGTAATAATTGCACGGATTTGTGCATCGCGAATTTCTTTTTGTGCTTTCTGCTCCGGCGTCAGGGAGTACAATTCCTGAAGCACTTCCGGAGATATTACTTCTTTTTTGTAATGGAAACTCATTTTCTCATTCTCCTTTGCATCTTTTCACTCTTGTGTATTCTACTCCTTTTTTATGGAAGTGTCAATTGTTCATAATTTCGTAACATTTACATTGTATAGTATGTGGGTATGGGTTTAATAAAGTGAGCCCTTATGGTGAATGAACATAAAGGAGGTTCAAACGTTGATTAAAGTAGAACATCTGGTAAAGCGTTATGGTAATCGAAATGTAGTGGATGACCTGACTTTTACCGTTGAAAAAGGACAGATTGTTGGCTTCTTAGGACCAAATGGTGCCGGAAAATCAACAACGATGAACATGATTACCGGTTACATCTCTGCGACAGAGGGCACGATTGAGATAGATGGTGTGGACATATTTGATGAGCCGGAGAAAGCAAAGAAAAAAATCGGATATCTTCCGGAGATGCCGCCGCTTTATCCGGATATGCTTGTTAGAGAGTACTTAAGTTTTGTCTGTGATATAAAGAAAGTAAAAAGAGATAAGAAGGATGCTATGATTTCTAAAGTCATGCGCCGTGCGAAAATTACGGATGTATCGGAGCGTCTGATTAAAAACTTATCCAAAGGTTACAAACAGCGTGTGGGAATTGCCGGCGCGATGGTTGGCGACCCGGAAATCCTTATTTTTGATGAACCGACGGTTGGACTTGATCCGAAACAGATTTTGGAAATCCGCGATTTGATTCGTGACTTGAGCGAGAAGCATACGATTTTATTAAGTTCCCATATCATGCAGGAAGTCAGTGCGGTATGTAATGAAATTATCATTATCAATGAAGGTAAGATGATTGTCAAAGATAAACCGGAAAACATTTCCGCGCACATTGAGCAGACACATGAACTGACGATGGAGATTAAGGGAAATAAAGAATTAGTCCGCAGCATTTTATCGGGCATTGAACATATTACAGAATATAAAGTAACCGATTCTGAGGATGATGAAATCTGCAAAGCAATGGTTATTTCCGAGGCAGATTCGGATATCCGTGAGACGGTCTTTTATGCGCTGGCTGAGAATAAATGTGCTATTTTAGAAATGCATACGAAGGAGCCTTCTCTTGAGGAAACCTTCATTCGCCTGACCGGAAATGGCAGCCGACAGATGGCGGAGCGAAACAGCCGCAGAAGAAAAAAGGAGGGAAAATAAGATGAGAGCGATTTATAAAAAGGAAATAAAGTCCTATTTTACATCTGCCATTGCGTGGGTGTTCCTGGCGTTTTTCTTGGTGCTGACAGGATTGTTTTTCTTCCTGTATAATTTGTCCGGTGGTTCGTTGAATTTTTCTACCGTTTATGGAGCCATTGAGATTTTCTTTATTCTGCTTTTGATTCCGGTACTTACGATGAAAAGTATGGCAGACGAGAAACATCAGAAAACGGACCAGTTGTTATATACGTCACCAATTTCGATTAATAAAGTCGTACTAGGAAAATATTTAGCGTTAGTTACATTATTTGCAATTGGTCTTTTGATTGTGTCACTTTATCCGAGTATTTTACAGAATTTAGTGCGCAGCGTAGCAGAAGAGGGAAGTACTTCTTACACGGTAAATTATGCGGTTGCTTATGGCAGCACGCTTGGCTTCTTTTTGATGGGATGTGCTTACATTGCCATTGGCGTGTTTGTTTCTTCTTTGACGGAGAGTCAGGTGATTGCAGCCGTTGCTATCGGTGTTATCAATATTTTCACGATGCTCATGACAAGTCTTGCAAATATGCTTCCATCCAGCAAAATTTTTATGGTATGTTTCTTCGCAGCCTTAATTGTTTTGCTTGCATTTGCCTTGAATTTTTGGATTCATAACAAATGGGTTTCGGCGCTTGTCGGACTTGTGGCTGAAATTGTCTTGTTTGTTTTGTATTTCTTTTTCTCATCCCATTTTGATGGTTTGCTGTATAACGTGTTAAGTGCGATTTCATTTACGGACCGGTACACAAACTTCACATATGGTATTTTGGATGTGAGCGCAATGTTGTATTATGTGAGTGTTAGTTTTCTGTTTGTATTTTTTACGATTCAGAGAATTAAGAAACAACGCTATAATTAGGATGCGTGGAAAAGGAGGATATCATGAGCAGGAATAAAAATGAAAAGAAAAAATTTGCAAGCCGTAAATTTAAGATGGGAAGTTTTCAGACAATTACGATGGTAATTGTGCTTGCCGTAGTAGTGCTTGTTAATGTTGTAATTGCCAGAATGAACTGGTCAAAAGATATGAACTCGGATTATCTGTATTCCCTGTCATCCGATACCATTTCGTATGTCAAAGGATTAAAGGATGACATTACCATTTATTATTTGGTGGAAGATGGACATGAGGCACAGACGAGTTCTTATACAAAGACGATTAATGTCGAGAATATCATTAAACTTTACGATGGTTTGGGAACGGTGAAGGTTGAGAAGAAGAATCCGGTTCTTTATCCGAACTTTGCGAAAAAATACACAAGCGAGAGTGTGCAGGATAATGACATGATTGTGGTGAATAACAAGAACGGAAAATCACAGTATTTGTCATTTCAGAGTGATATGATTGAAATGACGTACGACACTTCTTCCGGTTCTATGGAGCAGGTTCCGAAATCATTGAAGTTAGAGTCGACGGTTACGTCGGCAATTCAGAAAGTAACATTAAAAAATACAAAGAAAGTTTACGTGGGCGGCGGCCACAGCATGCAGTCCTTAAACGATGACTTTACAGAACTTCTCTCGAAAAACGGATTGGAGAAGGAAGACTTTGACTTGACGAAAAACACAAAAGTGCCGGATGACTGCAGTTTACTTATTTTGTACAGTCCTGCTGCCGATATTACAGAAAACGAGTATAAGTATCTGAGTACTTACTTGAAAAATGGCGGAAAGGCAATCTTTTTGCTAAATTATACAGTAGATACACCGTACTACAATAAGCTGTTAAAAGATTACGGCATTAATGTCCAGTCCGGTTATGTGCTTGACCCGGATAATTACTTTGCTTCCTATGGAAGCGGTGCCTATATGCTTTTGACACCACAGGTAAGTAAAGACAGTGATTTGACATCGGATTTGGGCACAAAAGACGTTCTTTCCTGGTACAGTAAAGGAATGACGGCGGATAAGAAAGTGCGAAGCACATTAACGGTTCAATCGGTTTTGACGACATCGGATAAATCCTATGCACGCAAAATCAGTGATAAAGAAGATACACAGGATTTGGAGAAAAAAGACAGTGACCAGGCAGGACCTTTTAGTGTAGCGATGACCGCAGAAGACAAATATGCGGAAAATACAAAGGGTGAAGGCCATGCAACGAAGATTTTTGCGATTGGTTCCGTTGCCTTTATGGATGTGCCAAACAGCAGTTATGGCTCAACAACAAGTATTATCGGTACCCAGATGGCAGAGCAGTACAATAACCGTGCAATTTTAGTAAACGCCCTGAAGTGGCTTGTCGGTGATGGCGGAGATGAGATTAAAGTATTAAATATTCCGGACCGTTCCCTCTTAGAAGAGACAGTACAGTTAAACTCCGGTGATATTACCTTTTGGACAGCTTTGCTTGTTGTAGTTCTTCCACTTGCCCTGCTGCTTTGCGGATTCCTGATCTGGAACCGAAGGAGGAAAAAATAATGTCAAGTAAGAAAAAGAATGCCATTACGATGATTGCCCTTGTGGTGGTACTGATTATTTGCTTAGTCCTTTATTTTGTGATTCCACGCGGTAAATCATCAGACAAAGATGCAGACAGCAGTTCGACAAGTGAATCGAACTCAACGGATTCCGGTTCGGACAATGCAAAAATTACGTTAGATACCATTACGTCTGATACCATTTCTTCGATTACCTTGACAAAGAAAGGTAAACAGGCGTGGAAACTTTCCCAGAAGAAAAAGGGAGCATGGAAGATTGACGGAAAAGAAAGTGCTCCGGTATCGGATGAGACGATATCTTCTATGGTAAAAAATGTTAATCCGGTGAAAGCAACACAGAAGTTTTCAGCTAAATCCGGAAATCTTTCCGACTACGGTTTGAAAACACCGGCATTTACAATTGCGATTGAGACAAAAGACGGCGCTTCCTATCAGTATCAGATTGGAAGTGAGGTGCCAAAATCAGATATGGGCTACTATGCAAAATGTTCAGGACATGATGAGATTTACTGCTTGAATACCGCGATGATTACGGCATTTAACGTAGATGAGATTAGTTTCATCAAGATGGATACACTACCTGAAATTGATGACGATTATTTGACTGCATTTTCTGTAAAGAATAAAAAAGGCAATGATTTTGCAGCGAAAAAGGTGACAGATGCAGAAAAAGTTGATTTTTACTCGAACTGGAATATTACGGCACCGTATGCGAAACCACTGGCAACCAGTCAGTCGGAGTGGAGTTCAGTGCTTGGTTATTTTACGGTTCTGAAATATGAGAAAATGGTGGAGTATGACTGCAAGAACCTTAAGAAATACGGACTGGATTCGCCAACTTCTGCGATTACGGTAGATTTCTACCAGCCAAAGGATGGTTATACACCGACAGTTACGGCAACACCAAATGCTATGGCGTCCGGTTCGTCTTCGTCCTCATCCTCTTCGGATGCTTCCTATATCATTCCGGAGAACAAAAGAATGTATAAGTCGTTAAATCTTTTGATTGGAAAAAAGACAAAAGATTCGTATTACGTCTGTGAAAAAGGAAGCCGGAATGTGTATACGATGAGTTCGGACACGATTGAAAAGATTACAAAACTTGATGCCTATACCAATATGGATCACTGTGTGTATTCCGTACTTGCGACAAGCATAAAAGGATATGATGTCACATACGGCAATACAACACTTTCCGTAACACGTAAAACAGTGAAAAAGGATACTTCAAAGACAACTGCAACACCGACGGCTGCAGCAACCGAAAGTGGAACTGCGGTTAATAATGCAACGGACAGCAGTGTGAAGAACATCTGGACGTTAAATGGCAAGAAAATTTCAGATGATGATGAGAGAGACTTCTTATCACCGTATTCACTTGCTTATCTGCTTGAGTATTCCGGAAAAGCGGATAATAAAGTAAAGCCAAAGAGCAATAAGCCGGTCCTCACGATCGTATACCACGAGAATAACCGTGATGTAACCGTTCGTTACCTGCCTTATGACGGAATTAACTTTTACCGGGTAGAGAAAAACGGCATGGATTATTTCCTTGTCGATAAATTGTCGGTAGACGATATCATTAAAAAGTTTAAAGGCATTGAAAAACTGGCAAAATGATAAGATGCTGACTTGAAAAAGTAAATTCCAGTGCAAGAGTAAATTCCACGGGCTTTTAAAT
>OKWJ01001196.1_pt1 | contig 20742 bp, 25 predicted proteins | sample 1607121 | NCBI WGS metagenome assembly OKWJ01 (sample SAMN04414080, study PRJEB24778) | human gut metagenome | material: faecal | host: Homo sapiens | reverse complement strand
GCAAAAGAGCGTTTTTATAAGCTTGAGCAAATGTTTCTGGCAGGAAAGACCGATTCCGACTTTCACGGAGAAATCGTTCCAGACGGAATTATCCGCTGGGGCAGATACGTCTACCGAAAAGGCTCTACATTGGAAGAATACCTTGAGGAGTATGGAATTCCAAGCAGCTGGAAGTACCCGGTAGGCACGCATGATATTGTGGATGCAGACCAGTGGCTGAGCAAAGATGACAGTGTGCTGGATGCAGAATCTGAAAAATATGTTCCGGTAGACTGGCGCAGCTGCATAGATGGCTACATTGATGATGTGGATGAGGATACGGTACTGGTTGCCGTAGATTATCATATGTGAGGAGGATTCAGATGAATACATATGTTATTTGTATGGACTCTGTATGGGTTCGTGGCTCAGAAATGTTTGATATTGTCGGTATGACAGATGAAGAACTGACGGATATTGATATGTGCGGCACAGATAACGAAGGCAGATGGCATGATATGGAGCCGACTCCATTTATCGCAGTCATAAAAGCGGAAAACGAGGAGGAAGCCTGTAAAAAGGCAGCCATCGAAATGCGCTATGATCCACGCTGTCTGTTTGCAATAAAAGTTTCAGAATAAAGGAGGTATTAAAAATGATTATCAATCGAATCGGTGCTGAATTTGAATATGAAGGCAAAACCTATGTTGTCGGCGCTCCCATTGTGGGAACGCCGGAAAGTGAGTATGAGGGACTTTATGGGACGATTACGGAAATCCGTGATGGAGAGGATAAGGAAACGGAAAATGAAACGCCGGATCTGTACTGCTCTTTTGAGGTTCCTGCACTGCCCTGTGAAGTAAAAAAGCTGGAAGAGGTTTTTTCTGAACTGTATGACCAGAAAAAGACCATTGATGACATCATTCTGGATTTTGTCATCATGGCTCCGTCTATGGTGGAGCCGCTTGATGATCTGGAAGAGTGCCGCCAGCATCCGAGGATTTATATTCTTTTGGAAGATTGGGCGGTAGATGGCGAACAAGGGAATTCTTCAGAAGTCTATACAGATTTTAATGATGCAAAACGCTTATTGGAACAGATGCTGAAGGAAGAACAGGAAAGAGGTTGTATTCCTCAATGGACGGATAAGGAGAAGTTTGTGGAGTATTCCGCAGACTCCCTCTATGAATGTTACATTGACGGTGAATACTGCGAAAACCACTATCATATTGCAATCATATCCCAGCAGCTTTGTGTCTCCAATCGGTTTGTCAGAGAAATGGGGTGGATTTACAAGGCATCCTGCCAGCTTGAGGATTTTGTATCACAGGTGTCAGACTGGGATGAACTGGATCAGCTTACCGATGAGCAATACAACCGTATGGTTCAGGATCCTCGCTTTCCGGAAAGGCTTCACAGTGCATTGGGGAAAAATGATTCCTATTGGGAGGCTTACTGGGAAACGGTTTCTGAGGTGGCTCATGCGTTTGTGGATGAGTATCTGAAAGAAAATGCGCATCCGGACTGTTATGCGCAGGAACAGGACAATCCATACCCGCTGTGTGTCGGAAATAGAAGTGCGGCATGTAAAGAATGCTGTCTGTCTGCAGAAATGGAGGCAAAGCCATGGGAACCATAAATACAAAAATCAGCTATCTTTACAGAGATGCTGACAATTATAAAATGCAAAATTCCTGCGTGATAATGGGCGTGATAACCGAAACGCAGATTGCAGAAATCATTTCCTGTCTGGACTGTGGGGAATATTTTATTCCCCGACAGGTGGGGCTTCCTGAAAAACGCTTTGACAGGTTTGACGAGGAAGCAGACCATTGCTGGTTTGAATTAAATGCGGATGGATTTGAAGTTACAGAAGATATTTCCAACATTGACATGACTGTGGGCCAGCTCTTGGAGTTGTTTCATAGTGCAAAAAACAACTGGCATGATGAGGTGCCGTTAGGGGGCGCAGTATGAGTTATTCAACATGGCATACCTACGGCTACGGGATCTGTGTTTCCGATATTAAGGAGGCGTCTCTGGAACGCTTGCAGAAGTTGATTTCCATGGCGCCAGAATACCAGAAGAAAATTCAGGAATGGCTGGATGACTGCGAGATATCTGAGCCGGCCTATGAGGATTATCTGGAATTTGACCAGGACTATATGCTTGGCCTGGCAACCATTCTGAAAGAGGTGATCCTTGAGGCAGAGGACATTGACCTTGTGGCGTGCGACAGTCATGATGGCACAGATTATCTGATTTATGTGCCCGACTATCCATGGAATCAGGGAAAACACCGGCAGATCAAGACAGAGAAAGCTGTCGAAGAGCTTATCCAAAAATATGTATCCATCTTAACGGACGAAGTGGTAGAGATAGATTATCAGTCCGTTGAAAATGGAGGTTAGGAGGCGATGAAAGTGTTGCATAACCAAACAAATGCGAAAGCAGGGCAAATGAGTATTGTCCTGGAAAATCTCAGTATCACGAAAGATAAAATATCTGCAGTTCTAAAGAGGAGATGGCTGGCTTGTTATATGCTCTATGACTGGAATTACCGTCATGCAGAGCATACGTTTGCCACAAATGAAATGGAGCGATTCCAAAAGGCTATTGAGACCCTTAACAGACATCCATGTGCTGCTCCTGAACTGGATCAAAAGCTGACCAAAGCCTATAACAGAGTCTTGGTGGAAGATGTAGAATCTTTTATCAGACAGCACATGAAAGTCTGGTCTGCGGATCGTACTGTGGTAGAGTTAGAACTTGCACGAGCGGAAGCAGAACTGCTTCAGTGCTAGAGAGGAGGTGGCATTATGCCTTATAAAAGCGAATCAAGGCCGTTGACCAGCATTGTTTCCTATCCGGAACGTGGCGAAGGCGGCAATAACCGTTATCGGGGGAACTGCTCTCCCAGACTGATTGAGGATCTTTTAGGGTTCTTTCGTCCGGGAGAAATCTGTGACTACATGTGCGGCAGCGGGACGACCAAAGCAGCGGCGGGCAAATTGGGTATTGGCAGTCCTCTGTATGACCTGCACAGCGGATTTGATATCATGAACTGCGAAATCCCGGAGCGTCCGGAGTTTATATTCTGGCATCCTCCATATTGGGATATCGTTACGTTTTCGGATGTCATGTATAAAGCCTCAGATGTCCAAAAGAACTACGGCTATGACCCGAGACAGTATGATCTGTCGCGCATACCGGACTGGGAAAGCTTTGTTGATAAAATGAACTATGCCATGATGAAGCAGTTTTCTGCCCTTGAAAAAGGTGGCAGGATGGCGGTTTTAATGGGAGACATTAAGAAAAGAGGCGTGCTTTACAGTATGCTTTCTGAAATCGTCAAGCCGGGCTCCTTGGAAAATATCATCATCAAGGCTCAACATAACTGTTTTTCGGATCAGGTTCAGTATAGCGGAAAATTCATCCCGATTCTTCATGAATATGTGATGATTGTCCGAAAGGATTCACCGCTTCTGGTTCCGATTATCATGGCAAAGAAAGCGGAGGTCGATATCCGGGATATGCCGGGAGCGACATGGCGTGATGTAGTTGCTGCCGTTTTGGAACAGTGCAGCGAGCCGGTGACGCTCACGTTTCTCTATGAGAAAATAGAGCCGCATAAAAAAGCACAGGCAAATAAATGGTGGAAAGAAAAAATCCGCCAAACGCTTCAGATCAATCCTACATACTTCTTACATGATGGCAGGGGAATGTGGTCTTTGAACAGAAGCGCAGCATAGTATCTGCGTCTGGGGATGTCTTTTGTAGGCATCCCTCAGTTGCTTTAACTAGATGTAGAAGAAGGATGACTTTTTTGCTATAATACAAATATATTTATGGATACGAGGAGGAGAAATATGTCTGCTTATTATAATCCGGAAACGTACAGAAAAATTATCAGAAATGGTGAAGAATGTTGGGTATATGATTGGGGCAAAAATGCTGATATAAATTCGTTCAATTATATGCTGGATCGCTGGGAGGGCACCCAGCAACAATTTTTTGTCAATGGTGAGACTAAGCAATATTTTCTTATTAATAAACAAGAGCGTACTGTCATGGAAATATTAAATCCAGAAGTAATAAGGTTCCTGTATGAGCATCTTTATATGGCTGAAATTAACGAAACCTTTATTGAACTGTTTACCTCAATCGGTAGGTTTAAGACAGTGAAGTACGAGTAGGTTCTGATTTTTTCTTGGGGATGTCGCTTCGGCGGCATCCCTTTTTGCATAATTGCTTTCAATTTGGACATACTAATCTCCGAGAGTTCTATTTACATTCGCACTTCAATAGTGTATAATATGGAGTGCGAATGTAAATGGAGCCAAGGAGGTGCATTGATACGGACACGATTTGGACTAAAATTCAAACAATTGCAGAAAAAAGCAATGGGTTTGTTAAGACTTCTGATATTGAGGCGGCTGGAATCAGCAGACCGATGTTGAAAAAGTATGTAGATATGGGAAAATTAGATCCGGTGCGAAAAGGGTTATATACTTTGACCGATGAATTTACTGACGAGTTTGCGCTTCTTCAGGCGCAAAGCGCAAAGATAATATATTCATATGGCACCGCACTGTTCTTTTGGGGGATGTCGGACAGGGCGCCGAACATCTTGGATGTAACGCTGCCTCGCGGAACGAACATCAGCAGGTTAAGGCGTGATAATCCGAATTTGCGTTGTCATTATGTGCAGACGGAAGTTTACGATCTTGGAATAACAGAAACAAAATCCCCTCAAGGCGGGATGGTAAAGCTGTATGACAGGGAGCGCTGTATTTGTGATCTGATCCGGGATAAGGATCAAATTGAGCTTCAGCTTTTTACGCAGGCAATTAAGGACTATTTTAAGACAAATCCAAATAATCGAAAACTGCTGAAATATGGCAAGATATTTGGAATCGAAGATAAGATAAGAACATATATGGAGGTTTTATAATGAAGACACCGGAACAACTAAAAGGAGCCATTCGCAGCATGGCAGCGAAGAAAAATCTTCGTGCACAGGAAGTGCTGCAGATGTTTTTATTTGAAAGAATCATTGATCGTTTGGCAGCCTCATCCTTTCGGGACAATTTTATTTTGAAGGGCGGTCTGCTGATTTCATCCATGATAGGAATCAGTGAACGAACTACAATGGATATGGACACAACGGTGCGTGGTATTCAAATGGAAGAGGACGAGATTGTTTCTGCAGTCAAAGAGATTATCGCAATGGATGTGGGAGACGGGATTTCTTTTGAATTTCAGAAAATTGAACCGATCCGCGAGGATGATGCGTACAATAATTTCCGGGTTCATCTGCGTGCAAAATACGGGAAGATTGACAGTCCAATGAAGATAGACATTACTACCGGAGATATTATTACGCCTGCAGCCATTCGATATGATTTCCCGTTTGTGTTTGAGGAGAAAACGGTTCCGGTCATGGCATATACGCTTGAGACAGTACTTGCGGAAAAATATGAAACGATTATCCGCAGAAACATTGGAACTACAAGAGCAAGGGATTATTATGATTTACATACTCTTTACCGCAGCCGTAAAGATGTGGTTCAGATGGATGTTCTGAGGGCAGCAGTTATTCATACTGCGGAAAAAAGAGATTCGGTTGATGATATCAGGGACTGGAGAGATATTCTGAAGGATATCCGTGAAGAGCCGCAGTTATATCTTCTGTGGGATAACTATGCTGCGGACAACAAATACATTGGAGATTTGAAATTCAATGAAGTTCTTGATGCGGTGGACGAAATTGCAAAGATTCTTGATTTGTGATATTGAGTAAGAAATGAATAAATTTTGAAAAAGGATACTCATAATAGAAATCGGGATTTGAAAAGGAGATCATGCGCATGGAGAAATATTTGCAAGAAACAAAAATGCTTGATTTTTCCAACAACGACATTCAACAGTTGATTGCTGATAAAGGTTGGATTTTGCAAACGGACTTTGAGAAAATCAAAAGTATTTATGAATATGTTCGAGACAAGATTAAATTTGGCTATAATATAGACGATAGCATACCTGCGTCAAGGGTGCTTTCAGACGGCTATGGACAGTGCAACACAAAAGGAACGCTGTTTATGGCGCTGTTGAGAGCTGTTCATATACCTTGCCGCGTACATGGCTTTACAATAGATAAAAAATTACAAAAGGGAGCTATGACGGGTATTGTTTATAAGTTTTCCCCAAATAATGTATTCCATAGTTGGGTCGAAGTGTATTTAGACGGTGTCTGGTATGAGCTTGAAGCATTTATACTCGATAAGGAGTATCTGCATAAGCTGCAAACAGCAAATTTAGATTGTGAAGGTGCATTTTGCGGATATGGTGTCGCTGTAAAAGATTTTAAGCATCCGATTATAGACTTTAATAGGAATAATACATATATCCAAAGCGAAGGTATTAACCAGGATTTTGGAATATATGACTCACCTGATGAATTGTTGCAAGAACACCAGCAAGAGATGTCAATCATAAAGGCATTTGCATATAGAAACCTTGGACGGCACTTGATGAATAGGAATGTAAGAAAAATCAGAAATATGTAGTAAAGCAAATTCTGATTTATCAAATCATAAAGTTTTGAAACAAAAAGAATATTGTAACCCAGAGATGTTGATTATCAGCATCTCTTTTTTATATCACAAAGGAGGTAACACAGTATGGGATGGTTGATAGGTATCCTTAGTTTTATTGGCGGCAGCATGTTTGGAGTTGTCTTTATGTGTATGTTTCAGATTAACCGAACTTACAGAAATAAGTGCTCGGAGGAATAAACATTTGCGGTAAGAAGGCTCTTTTCTCCTGGTGGATTGACTATTGCAAACAAATCTGTTATAATATTTACATCAGTATCAAGTTTGGCTACGGCTAAACACAGTTTAACAGAGTTTATCAAAGTGTCATTTGCAATTTTGCAGATGGCACTTTTTTTGTTTTCCGGCCAATTCATTTGGGCATAAGCCAGCAGTCTTTCGGGATTGCTGGCTTTTGTTATATATCAAGGCGGCAATCCCGCCAAAAAAGAAAGGAGCATGAAATATGCAAAAACAATGTCAGGATGGTTTCTACACCACATTCAGTTCCTATCCCTTTATGCTGGATTATCACAAGGAGCAGTCCAAGAACAGCCGCTGGGTGAAAGCCAGGGTCAGTGACCTTGAAATTCAGCCACTGGGCAAAGGCTCTGCTCTGAGCACTGATCTGCCGGCATTTGCGTCAGGAACCACACAGGACGCTGTGGATGACACAGCAAACAATCTCGGTCTGGCCATGCGTGTTGACGGGGAACTCTTCCCCATGCGCATGACAGCCTACAAAAGCCTTTTGGACAGGGCAAAAATTGGTGGCACGGCGCTCCCTAAACTGAGCCGTGAAGTGCTGGCGGAGGTGTTAAACGCCTGCCTGCGCCTTTATTCAGCGGATGCACTTTTGCTGATTCGTGATGAAAAAGTTGCAGCGGTTCATTCCGGGGATGCTGTTGATTATTCAGTGCTGCCGATTGATGAGCTGCTCACTGCGCTGAAGACAAAGCTAGATGCCCGTTTTTCAGGAAACGAGTTTGAGTCCGGCTACTGTGACCATGCGATGGTAAGCGCAGCATGGACGATGCCAGATCAAAAAGAGGATTTGCTAGGAGCGTACACAAAGCTACTGGATTCTCAAGGAAAAACGGCTATGGCTTCCAAACTGACTCCGGGTGTCCGTTTTATGAGTTCGGATACTGGAGTGGCTTCGGCAAAGGTCTCTGCCCTACTGGTGAGCGGAAAGCGTTCGATCCATATCGGTGGCTGCATCGCAGTTGACCACAGGCATCAGTCCAAGGTTTCCGACTTTGATACGGCGTTGGATCAGCTGTTTGCCCAATTTGGGGATAGCATTGCCAAACTGCAGAAACTGCTGGAGGTCCATTTGGATTATCCGGTAAACGCAATGACCAGGGTATGTAAAAAACTGAGTCTGCCAAAAAAGGCTGCAGTCGAAGCTATCGCCATGTACGAGATGGCATACGGAGGCGGCCCGGCGACAGCCCATGACGTATTTCTTGCCATGCAGGAGATCCCGTTTATTTTGAGGACTGAGAACACGCCGGAAAGTAAGATGCTGGTCATAGAAGAAAATATGGCTCGTGCGCTTTCATTCAGATGGAGTGATTACGACCTTGCAAAGGCGGTGAGTTACTGATGGCAAAACCGATTATTCTTTGTGATACCGCAGGTATGACGAATGACAGATGGCTGGAATGCCGTATGCACGGCCCCAAAGGGGATATTTCCTATACCGTGGGCGGTAGCGATGTTGCAGCTATTTTTGGTGTATCACCATGGACGACTCCGCTGGAGCTGTGGAAAATCAAAAAAGGGCAAATGAAGCCTGCAAAAAAAGCCAATGCCAATCAATTGCAGATGGGTCATCTTTTGGAGCCGATTGCTGCCTATTGGTATGGTGCAAAGACAGGCAATACCGTTACAGAAGACACGAATCTGTATCAGCACGCAGATCATCCTTACGCTCTTGCCAATTTCGACCGGCGCTTTACACGGGCGTCCGATAACGAACCGGGAATTTTGGAGTGTAAAAGCTGTACTTATCACAAAGCGGATGAGTGGGCAGATGGAGCGATTCCGCTCTACTATGAACTGCAGCTGAGGTTTTATCTTGCGGTAGCGGATGTGAATATTGGCGCTTTTTCTGCCGTTTGGGGAAATAATCCGGACAATGATCTGGCAATACCTGAGATTATTCGTGATAAGGCGAAGGAGGATATGATCTTTGAACGCCTGGACGAATGGATCTGGAGCCTTGAGAATGACAAACCCCCGACAATGGCGGATGTTGCACCAAAGCTTGCTTTGGAGTCACTGGCAAGGATTTATGGTGCAAGTCAGGCGGGACTTCCAACAATAGAGTTTTCCCGCAAGTATGAATCGCCCTTGCGCAGAATTGCAATGCTTCAAGGGAAAATCTCTGAATGCAACAGAGAAATCAAAACATATGAAAAGGAGATTGAAGCACATAGTGTGCGAATTGCCGAAGTCATGAAGGAGCATGAGCATGGCGTCTTGGAGACGACCAGTGATAAGCTTCTGATTGATTTCGTGACAAAAACAACCCGCAGGCCCGATTCCAAAGCCTTGAAAGAAAAGTATCCGGCAATATATACCGATGTTTTGAAAGCGTCGGAAAGCCGTAAGGTAAAGGTTTCGGTCCAGCCAATTTAGGAAGGAGATCATAATGGAAAACATTTATCATGAAGGTTGGGAACAGGAGCTGGTTTATCAGTTTCTCTCATATGACAGGTGCAAAAAGAGGGCGTATATCTGCTCGCCGCTCAGCGCAGACACGAATGAGGGGATTGCACAGAATATGCAGGCGGCAAGGGCGTATATGTTCTATGCCATGAAAAGGATGTGCATGAACGCAAGTGCGCCACATGCGTACATCCCGATGATTCTTTGCGACAATATTCCGTCTGATAGAGCACTCGCCCTTCAGTTCGGCCTGGAATTGCTGAAAGGCAGCGATATCCTGCTGATATGCGGTAACCGGATCAGCAGTGGGATGCGTGGGGAAATTGCCCATGCAATCCGCCTGAAAATGCCAATGATTGCTTTTGATGAGGGTATATATCTGGAAGTACAGAAAGAACTGACAAAGCGTGGCTGCGATAAGCGGAAAGTTCGCTTGGACAGGGAGAATTTTCTGATGGGTATCTCTGCTCCTTTGTCATATCTTGAAAATGCAGCGATGTTCCGATGAAAGGGCAACTGGCTGCAGCTTCACAAAAAACTCCCGTTGTATCTTTGGATACGATTCGGGAGTTTTTTGTATCTATAACTCGACTCAGAGAAAGGAGTAAAAATTTTGCTATGTGAATTTGATAGGCTCATATATCCACAAAGTATTACGGCTGTTGATGCCAGCAGTTATATGATTGCACTCTACCATCCATGTGAAAAGATTAAAGATAGCACAGGAAACACGGTTACGCAGGTGAAAGCAGTGGGATATTGCTTACCTACATCAAGCAATCTGCGCTACGACATGCTTGGGCATTGGAGTAAAAATCCCAAATTTGGCATCCAGTTTGAAGTGGAGAGTTATAACGAAGTGATAATACCGACGAAGGAAGGCATTATTGCCTATCTTTCTTCCGGGCAGATTAAAGGGATTGGTCCAAAAATAGCGGAGAAAATTTACGCAGCTTTTGGTCAGCAGTCACTGGAGATACTGGATAAAGAACCGGAAAGGCTCCTTGCCATACCGGGTATCAGTGAGATAAAACTGAAAAAAATCTATGATTCCTATCTGGTCAATCGTGGCGCCCGGGATGTGGTGGCGTTTCTGTCACCACATGGCATTACGCCGAACCGAGCGGTACGCCTGTATAAAGAGTATGGGGAAAAGACGATGGATATTGTAAAAAACCATCCCTACCAGCTCTGCGACATGGCCGGGATTGGATTCAAGACGGCAGACCATATCGCTATGAGCATGGGGTTTGACCAGCTATCGACAGAGCGTGTGGATGAAGGACTTCTGTATACGCTGGCGGATGCGGAAGCCAAAGGTCATCTCTGTATGGAGAAACATGAGTTTGTGAAAGCCTGCCTAAAAATTCTGGATACGCCTGCGTTAACAGCAGAAATGGTGGCGAACCGTGCCGCCAGGCTGGTTTTCGGCGGACAGTTGGTGTCGTATCAGGGCAGTGTGTATAGGGCAAAGACCGCACATGTGGAAGAACAGCTTGCCTCCGCCATTCATCAGCAAATGAAGTACCGGAAGATGCACAGCTATGGGGATTTGGATGCTGCCATAGATGCAGAGGAGCAGAAGCTGAAAATGAAGTTTGCACTGGAGCAGCGCGAAGCGGTAAAGATGGCTCTGACGCAGGGGCTTTCCATTATCACTGGTGGACCTGGAACAGGAAAGACTTTGATACAACGTGCCATTTTAGATATTTATCAAAAAAACAATCCCAAAAGTGAAATCTGCTGTTGTGCCCCTACGGGTAGGGCAGCAAGGAGGATGGAGCAGGCAACTGGTGTTTCGGCTTCAACTGTTCATAAAGCCCTTGGGCTGATGGCGGATGAGGACGGAGACTATGATGGACCCGAAGCGCTTACTGCAGATCTGATTGTGGTAGATGAGATTTCCATGCTGGATGTTTATCTGGCTGAATATCTGTTTGATGCAGTGAAATATGGCGCCCAGATGGTGCTGATTGGCGATGCAGATCAGCTGCCTTCAGTGGGACCTGGCGCAGTGCTCAGTGAGATGATTGCCAGCGGATGTATTCCAGTTGTGCGGTTGGACAAGGTATTTCGTCAGAATGCGGGAAGCCGCATTGCGACAAATGCGAAGCTAATCCGCCATGGGAATGTGGGGCTGGAGTATGGGAATGACTTTCAGTTTATCAATTCTCCCAGGCTTTCTGATTCTGCTGAACTCATTGTCGATCTTTATCTGCAGGAAACGAAAGAATACGGGGTCGATAATGTGGCGCTGCTTACGCCATACCGGCAGAAGACGGAAACCGGAGTCAATGCACTGAATGAGCGCTTGCGTGAGAAGGTGAACCCGCCGGATATGCAGAAACCGGAAGTTGTTTTCGGAAACCGGAAATTTCGGTGTGGGGACAAGGTCATGCAGATCAAAAACCATGATGATGTAAATAACGGTGATATCGGGTATGTCAAGAAAATTATTCGCATTGGCGATGACACTACGGTTCATGTGGACTTTGGTGACGGGCGTATGAAAGAGTACGATTCCAGTGAATTGGATATGTTGGATTTAGGTTATGCCTCTACTATCCATAAATCACAGGGATCGGAGTACCAGTCCGTCATCATCAATCTGCAATGCGCCCATTCCATCATGCTGACAAGGCCTCTTATCTATACGGCAATTACACGAGGAAAAGAGCGTGTAACCATTGTCGGGGAAAAAAGGGCGCTTTGTATTTCCATTAAAAGAACTGACACAGAAAAACGCGGCACCTGCCTTGCTAAGCGGCTGCAGGCGCTTGCTTGAAGAAAGGAGCAGCTATGGCTACAATATTAGATCAATATCTTGAGAAACAAAATACCATCAGATCCCAGATTGCTGAGAACAGCCTTCCCCCGGAGGACTTGCTGATTATGCAGGAACTCAATTATCGCATTTGCGTCTTGGAGACATTTCAATCTTTTTGCAAGTCTGCGCCAATTACACTGGATACAAAGGTCATGGGCTATCACTTTCAGATGGTAGATGCGTATGTGCGCTTCACCTTAAATGAAAGACGATTTGGATTAAAAGCCGATGCAGAAGGCCAGAAACGACGTGAAACAGCACTGAGCTCTTTTGAGCATGTTGTACAGGACGGCAGAAAGCGGTTTTCCAGCTTTAAGGCAGGGACGCAGGAGCAGTACAAAACAAGTATCAGTCAATATATCCATACAATTCTGCCAGTTTGGATGCAGTATCGGAACACATATATCAATTTATAAGGAGGCTACAATTATGAGTCAGAATAACTCGAATGAGAAGGCGGCAATGCTCGCTAAGATCGAAACAATTCATCAGGTGGATGGATTTGATCCCACACCATTTGCTGTGGATTATACGGACTTGGGAACCGGAGAGGTGCGCAAGCGCCTTCCGGTCATGATACAGATGGCGTGGTTCCGTCTGAAATATCCAGAAGGACGCATTGCTGTACAGGTGAATCCTGCAAAGGATTGCTTTGTGGCAACAGCCCGCGTGTATCCAAACTATAAGGATGCGGCGGACTGTTATCTGGCAGAAGCGACGGCATCCAGAGGATATTGTGAGGAGAAACCTTCAGTTTCACCACGTGAATGGGCACAGACGGCTGCTGTTGGAATTGCTCTACGAAATGCAGGCTTTGGACTTCAGTTTTCCATGGCAGGTGAAGATTTTGAATCTTCTGCTGTGGATGAACTGGGAATCTCCGCCGCTCAAGCTCAAACAGAACCAGCAGAGAAACAAGAGATGACAGAACCAAAATCGGAACCGGCACAAGAGGAATATACCGTAATTGAACCGGTACAAAAGGAACTGACTCCAGAAGAAAAGCTGGCACAGGCAATGAATGTGCCTTGCCCAATCTCAAAATTCAGCGGAAAAACACTTGGAGAGGTATTATCGCTGGACCCCGGTGCAATTAAATGGGTGGCAACAAAATTCACTGGCGGCGAGGAAATTAAAGCTGCTGCGAAACTGATTTGTGAATTTTCTATTCAACAGACAATTGCATAACAGGTGCTAAAGACCAGGGGATTCATGCAGTCATCCCCTGGCCGTGAACAAGACGAAAAGGAGGACAAAAAAATGTGTAAAAGAACGAAAAAACTTCGTTTCAAATGGGAGCTTGGAGATGAAATGGTCTCACTGCATGTCAACCAATATGCTTATGGCGGGCGGTTGCACATCGGTATGATTAATTATGGAGAAGATGGTCCGGAACCCTTTGCAGACATGACGATCAATCTACCGGCATATGATCTGGAGGATAACGAAGCATTCATTAACGGAGATATCAGCAAAGATCTGTTAAGGTTTATCAGGGAGAACAAACTGGGAAAAGTGCTGCCTTACACCGTGAAATCCGGATATGGCAGATATGCGGCGGTGGCCTTCGATCTGGAAAAGCTGGCGGAATACGATCCTTCAGGGGTTGCGTCGTTTAAGGAAAACTGTGGGTTATAAGGAAAACAGCAATGAGAAGAGGCGGGGGACAGCGTGCTGTTCCCCGCAAGTTTGAAAAAGGAAAGGAGGCAGCATGGAAATATTTCATATGAGCGACGTTGTTTCGCTGCTGGGAATCCCGATGCCGCCGTCTGGAAGAAGCTCCTATTATGTGCAGTGTCCCTGCTGTGACGAAAACCCACGGAAAAAGCATTTGAACATCAATTTGAAAAAAGAAGTGTATCGCTGCCCGCGGTGCGGAATATCTGGTGGTATATTTGATCTGTACTCATTATATACCGGGGTTCCGCGTGACAAAGTGCGAAAAGCTCTGGTGGAGAAACTGGGAATGCCTGATAACCGGCCTAAACCCCAAAAGAGGATACAGCCGCAGGTAAAGCCTGAATGCCCAATAACGGATGTTGATACCCGACATGCCACATACAGCGCGCTGCTCGATAAGCTGACGCTGGCGGCAGACCATAAAGAGAACCTGCTTGGCAGAGGGTTGATGGAGGATGACATTATTCGGCTTGGATACAGGACAACACCTGTGGTCGGTATGACAGCGATTGCCGGCAAACTTCAGTCCGAAGGGATGTACTTAGCTGGGGTTCCTGGTTTTTACAGGAATGAAAGCGGTACATGGACTTTCATTCATGAAGAACGCGGTATCTTAATTCCAATGAGGGATAGGCAAGGAAGGATTCAGGGACTTCAGATACGCAGAGATAAAGTAAAAAAGAGAAAATTTCGCTGGGTATCCAGTACAGAGCGGCCAGATGGCTGCCCTGCAGAAGGGTGGACACATCTTGCTGGTTCGGTTAGATCTATGCTGGTGCTGACAGAGGGTCCGATGAAGGCTGATGTGATTCATGCACTGACTGGTCTGACAGTGCTGGCAGTCCCTGGTGTTAATTCTCTGACGCAGCTTGAAATGACCCTTAGCGATCTGCGCACAGAAGGGGTGACAGAGATTAAGACTGCTTTTGATATGGATTTTGCGACCAACAGTCATGTACAAAACGGTTACAATAATCTTCTCAGCCTTCTTAACAATATGGGATTTCAGTTCGGTACTTACCTGTGGGATCCGCGCTATAAGGGGCTGGATGATTATATCTGGGAATATTGTTTTCAAAAGAAGCATTAAGAACCGGGGTGGAGCAAAAATGCTTCACCCTTTTTTCGTGCGTTTTTTAAATCGAATGCGTATAAAAGTTGTAAATACGCATGGCAAATCGTGTAATGGTAAATAAAGAATAAATTTTGCAGGAGGTATACATATGTTAATCGCAATCGACCATGGCAACTACGCCATTAAGACCACAAGCCATTCTTTTATTTCCGGGCTTTCTGAGCATACGGTCAAGCCGCCCATGACAGATGAGATTTTGGAGTATGGAGGAAAATATTGGACTTTGAGTGGACGCCGGCTGAGTTATATGAGGGACAAAACCCAGGATGACCGTTATTTCATCCTGACATTATTTGCAATCGCCAAAGAGCTGGAGAACAGAGGACATTATACGCCGGTAGAACAGGTCCAGCTGGCTGTCGGGCTGCCGCCTGAGCATTTTGGTGCATTAAAAGACAGATTCGCCAATTATTTCAGAAGAGATGGAATTATCAAATTTGTTTATGGTGATAGGCCATACAGCATTATGATAGACCGCGTCATGGTGTTCCCGCAGGCATATGCCGCTGTTATTCCCCAGAGCAGTCTGGTGGTTCATACGGTTCGTATGTTTGTCGTTGATATCGGTGGTTAGACGGTTTTTCTTATGAAATATATTCACACGATATATTTATACGATTAAATGAATCATTTTTGATAGAAGGGAACCGCAACATAATGATTGATTAAAATAAATGCTTTACATGTAACGAAAAAAAGTTTATCAATGTTATTGTTCGACTAGTTGGGAATTGCATCTTTACTACATATTATAGAGGACGAACATAGTCAAAAATATTTTCTGTAGATTATGACAAAGCCCACAATGAAAATAAACTTTATCCACAAAAATTAAAGCAAACTGTTGACACTCGAAAAAATACGTGATATTATTATACAAACAGCGAATATATTACACGCAATATTCTAACGGGAGATGAACAACATAGACAAAAGGACGTGACAACAAATGGGACGTCAGAAATATATTCAAAACTTATTTTTCAATAAGTATGGGGGTCATAGTACCCTAAGTTTATTCTGTTCATTTTCTATAAAATCAGATTTTGAAAGCGACACGAGCCGCAGTATGTAACTGCGCTCCTTGTGTCGTTTTTTCGTGTGAGTATCACTGAAAAAGTGATTGTCGATAATTTCATGGCATGTAGAGAGTGTGAAATAAGGTGATTTCGTAGTATATATACGAATAATTAAGGTTATGCCATAAGCTTGTGCTCTTTTGCATTGAAAGGAGGTGTTACTATAAAATGGAAAGAAAAGTATAAATAAAGTTTCGTGTTCATTTCGAGCAATATCTAAAGACCAATTATCTATGATATAATTTTCTGACGAATGCACATCATCAAAAATAAGTATATCGGGGTTTTCAAAAAACTATTTATAGCAAAAAATGAACTATATGTAGTGACACCAATTGCTTGTCCAAGCATATATTTTGATTTGTTAGCTATACTGTATTCGGCTTGCCGACCAATAAATGGAATAGCTTCAATACCGTATTGATTCCGAGCTTGCTCACATACTTGTGATACCAATTGCTTTGTAGTGCATAGCGATCAGTATTCCTACAAGCGTTTTACCGCTTTCTGTCGGCAACTCAAATGCTACATTTTTATTGATGATTCCAGAACCATTCAGAGTAGTTAAGTAATGATCTAAAATCTGAGATTGATAATCCAATATTCCCTTAATTGACTTCAATTCATTATCTTGGAACATTTCTTGTGGAGTAGAATAGTCATTAGATTCACTTTTTCGTGTTTTGAATGCCATTGAATGACACCTCCTTTATTAACTCCTACTTTTTCATTGCCGTCTATGTGTGCCTACTCACCTTAACAAAAGGTATAATAAGTATAATGGTCACATTAAGTGCTTGGTACTGTTTGCTGTGTTCTTCAAATCACCGATAAAACCCAAGCTATCAAGTACAAAGTATATAGACTATGTGCAGGAGTTTTTACATTAAAGGCTGCAGACAGCATGATGATACAAAAGTAGATTAGCATACAGTTTTGAGGGTTTATTATGATAAATATTTCACCGATAAATAATAAAATGGACGACTGCCTTTATGGCAGTATCTTGACGGTGATTAGCAAATGGCGCAGCATTGATATTGAGATGGTTGGTGCTGATGCATGGGGATTTGAGTTCACCCGGCCGTGTTCTGCTGGAGCAGCCGGTGATCTTGGTCTGATTTGGAACAGGGTACATGCGTTTCAATGTGATTCTTGGAAATCCATGGAGACTTATTATGGGGTAAAAGTAGTCTGGAATTATACTGAAACACGGGAAGAATCACTATCGATAATCGAGTACGAACTGAAAAACAGTCGGCCGGTCCTTACATATTTAAACTCTTGTTATTGTCCATGGCATCCTCGTCGGAATGAGGAGAATATGCACTTTTGTTTGATTACGGGAATTGATGAGGAAAATCAGGTTTTTTACTGCGATGATCCCAGCCTTGACATATATAATGAGGTATTACCAATTGGTCTGTTTAAACAGGGCTGCGGTCCCTGTATTACATTTCAAAAGTCGGTCGTATACAGCAGAACCGTTGATTGGAGAGATGTCGTAGGCAGTGCTCTGAATCGGTTGGGAAGCGGCGAATCCGGCGCTTTTTATGCGATGCGCCAGCTGGCAAAAGAGCTTGAGGATGAAATTAAAAACTGTTTGGACATGCCGTTTTGGTTGGAAAAGCCTATTCCAGTTGTGATTAATGTCAACCTGCTTCAGAAAGGCCGTATTTATTTTGCTATTACACTGAATTATTTGGCACAACAATACCGTATTCGTTCCCTTCTTCCGATTGCAGAGCGTCTGGTTGAGGTTGCAAAAAAATGGAATTCTATATCCTTTATGGTATTTAAGGCGAGACTCAATCAGGAAGATAGAGCTACTTTGATGAAAATTCCCGCAAAAATAATAGAAATTGCCGACTTTGAAGAAGAAACAGCAATGAAACTGGCTCGCGTGTTAAACTCGTAAATTGTTGTATTCCTGTAGGAGAAATAAGAATGTCGAAATTAGCTCTAAAAGGCGGTAGTCCAGTCAGAGAAAAATCATTTCCGAAATGGCCGCGTATTGGTAGCCATGATATCCGTTTTCTTACAAAGGCATTACAAGAAGGTTCCTGGTGGCGTGGAATGGACGGGGATCATGATGAAACATCTCAGTTTGAAACATTGTATGCCAAAGAATATGGTTGTAAATATGGCATGACCATCATCAATGGAACAGCAGCCTTAAATACGGCAGTCCAGGCATTAGAGTTTGAGCCGGGATCTGAAATAATTGTTACCCCATATACTTATGCGGCCAGTGCGTTCTGTATTGTGAAGGCAGGACTTAAACCGGTGTTTGCCGATATTGATCTGGAAACTTATAATATTGACCCAATATGCCTTGAGCGGGCAGTCACCGAAAAAACAAAGGGAATCATTTTGGTCCATTTTGGGGGCAGTCCGGTTGATTTCGATCGCATCATCCCTTTAGCAAAAAAATACAAGCTCAGAATTATTGAGGATTGCGCCCATGCACATGGCGCACAATGGCGGGGTGTTCCGGTGGGCTGTTGGGGTGATGTTTCGTGCTTCAGCTTCCATGCCGCCAAAAATTTAACTTGCGGGGAAGGCGGGTTTATTGCAACGTCAGATGAAAAAATATATGAAAAATGTTGGATGTTGCATAACATGGGGCGTAAGGTCGGCGGCGAATGGTACCGACACAGTGACTTTGGAGAAAATCTCCGTTTTAACCCAATAAATGCTTCGTTGCTGCTGGCCCAGTATCAGGATTTTGCAAAGCTGCAGAATCATCGTCAGCATAATATGGACTATTTTCGACTGTTGCTGTCCCAAGTTGCATTTTTAAAGCCAATTCATCAAGACGAACGGGTCACACGGCATGGACTTCATTTATTGATTTGCCGTTACTATTCCGACTTATTTCATGGAATACCACGTCATCGCTTTGTAGCTGCGCTTCAGGCGGAAGGAATCCCCTGTCACGTGGGCTACAGATTCCCATTGTACCACAATAAGCCCCTTGCAGAATTTAAATGTGACTGTCCAAATGCGGAAAGAGCATGTTCACAAGAAGCAATATGGTTTGATCAACGATTGTTTTTAGGCCCACAGAGTGATATTGACGATATGTTACACGGAATAATAAAAATACAGACAAATTACACTCAGTTAGTCAGATAAAAACGGAGCTTTAGTATGAGGTGGAGATAATGAGACAAATTGAAGATTTTTTAGTTTGTCCCAAATGCCATAATAAATTACAGCATTTACAGGATAGTCTTGTTTGCTCTGGGTGTTGTGCAGGCTATGATTTGACAGATGGAATTCCTATAATGTTCTCTTCCAGAAAAAAAGCAGGTGGACGTATAAGTTCGTTCGAAAATGAAGATGAAGATATAGACAAGGACTATATTATAAATTATTATTCCCAAATAACCGATATTTTGGATGCTCAATATGGCCGCTTTATTAAATTTATGAACTGCGGCTATGTCCCTAATGAAAACAGGCAATATTCTACGGTAGATTTATATAGTGAAAAGCTTGAACGCAATTCCATAAAGCTGCTACTTGAAGTAGTAGGGCAAATTGACTGCAGTGGCAAGGACATAATTGAAATTGGATGTGGCAGAGGGGGGAACGGCTATTACCTAAACCGTTTTTTTACTCCTCGGCTGATTATCGGAATTGATATTTGTTTAGCAAACATAATTTCATGTTGCAAAATGAAGATCGCAAATGCTGCATATTGTGTTGCAGATGCCGAATTACTCCCTTTTGCATCAGAAAGTTTTGATATTGCACTCAATATTGAATCGTCATTCCATTACCCCAATCTGACCGATTTTTATCAAAATGTGTATCGCGTATTAAAACAGGATGGATACTTTTTTTATGCAGACGTTTTACCGATCCAAAAGTTTAGAGAGATAGAAATCCTTTTTTCTAGTATAGGTTTCCAAATTGTCAGAAGTCAGGATATTACCTCCAATGTGCTGCTGTCTTTTGAAAAGATGGCGGGAGGCAATGTTGGTGTAAATGAACAGAGACTCAAGAAGATTCTGGCACTTGAAGATTCGCGCAACTATAAGCATATGAAACGGGGGGAGGCGGAATATAGAATCTATACGGCAAGGAAACATTCGGAAGTAGCAAAAATCGATTAAACGTGGCCCCAGAAAGACGCAGAATAAATTGGCACTGTAAATTAAAAATGAAAAAATAGGACCCGAAATCAGCGAATATTGCTAGGCAACAAGAAGGAGCTCGCGTTGCGCTTTTTGGACAGTTTTAGGCCGGCGCACTGAGCTGGGGTAAGGTTGTTCAAAGCGGAATGAGGGCGGACGAAGTTGTAAAAGAAGATGAACATGGAAATAAGGTTGTTGGCAGAAGAGAAGGAAGAAAAGCCCTGCTTGGTTTTGTACCATGCCTTGAACTGCTTGTTGAAGCACTCTATGAGGTTGTTGGTAATGTCATCGTGGAAGCTCTCCACACGGATGTGCTGAACCCCATGCAGCGTCTTAACAGGCATCCGGTAGGCAAAGTAACGGTCGCTGACAATAGCCCCCGGCGAGCTAAAGGTTTCACAGCTTTCAGTATGGTAAACGCCTGCGGGCTATCCCTGTGGCGGTCCAGATGAAAACCGAGAACAAAGCGAGTTTCACTGTCCAGAATAAGCCAGAGGTAGTACTTCTCCCCCTGGATCTTCACAACAGTTTCATCGGCGTGCCACTCGTCAGAGTTGAAATTGAGTGCGGGAATGGCTGTATGGCGATGTTTTGGAACATGGGAGCGAAGCGGGTACACCAGTTG